>Ga0123356_10000047_pt1 | contig 129988 bp, 103 predicted proteins | sample TergutEmb28metaG_2_FD_92546 | JGI IMG/M metagenome (GOLD analysis project Ga0123356, IMG submission 92546) | Embiratermes neotenicus P3 segment gut microbial communities from Petit-Saut dam, French Guiana - Emb289 P3 | ecosystem: Host-associated > Arthropoda: Insects > Digestive system > Gut ... | reverse complement strand
CATCGCGAATGATGTGGATGACGAGCGCGTCGGGGATCGTCCGCTTGATCTCGGGAATGTGCAGGAGATGGTCGGGGGTGCAGTCCGCCCAGCGCTCCACCCCCTGGCTCTCGGCAATGGCTTGCATCGTTATCCGCAGAAAGTCCCCGGCGTTCCGGCACTCGGCGATGATTTTCGCCCGGATGGCGGCGGCATCCAGACCCGAGGCGCGAAAGGGTCCGCTGCGGATCCAATGAGCCATCAGCTCCTCGCGATCTCTCGCCGATCGCAGGCTGCCGAAGCGCGGCGCCAGCAGATTGAAGACGTTCGATTCGGCGTGGTACATGGCGAAACTGCCCGCCGACAGAAGCAGGTGATACAACCAGGTAGTGCCCGAACGCGGACAGCCGAGGACAAAGACAGGAGCCTTTCTCCTGTTCGCGGCTCCATAGTTGGCCAACCGACACGCTTCCGCCCCTGCCGCCACCGTAGCCTCCTCAAATGTTTTGTTTTGGATTATAACTACTCAGGATTTGTGGGTGCCACATGGACATTCGGGATTCGCCGTGCCGAGAGCCTGATGTCTTGCCCCGCTTCCCTATTCCCTTGTCATGTTGACGCCTTCTCCTCTACGGCTTTACCGGCCCGATCTGGCCGAAGGAGAACCAGCGTATACAACAGGCCCGCAACGGCCGCCCACCATGCGCCGAGCGCGGTCCGCACCACCCAGGCCGGCGCGGCCCCGATGCGGCCGAGAACAAAGGGCAGAAAATTCCAGGTGGTGATGTGCTCGTAATCCCAGCGATCGTAGGTCATCGCATCGGTGTTCAAGCCCCAGGCGTCCATCTTGCCGAGGGCGAATGCCGCGATGTTTTTGAAGCGCAACCAGATCGCAAATTGCGGGTGCCCGAAGTCGTCTGCCTGATAGATTTCAAGCGGCAGCCAGAAGGCGACCGACGCAAGCTGGATGACCAGACTGATGGCCATCAGCCCGATTCCTGCAGGCCAGAGGATCCCCTTGAAATGCTCCCGGTAGGCGAGCAGCGCCGGAACCGAAATAAAGGCGGCCAGTTGCACCGCGGTCGAGACATAACGGTCGCCCCAGGCAAAGTCTCCGCTCCAGACCGTATAGCGCGCATACATGCAGATGTAAGCCAGGACGACGGCCAGCGCCGTCGCCAGATAGGCCTTGAGCGGGGCGGAAAATGTTCTCCAGCCGAAGGCCACCACGAGGAGGGTGAGCACAAGAAGAGGATCGAAAAGGAAGATGGATTTGTCCCGGGAAATCAAGGGCCCGAGGAACCCGACGTGAAACGGCGTCTCCCACGGATACGTCGCAGGCAGCGCGGGGTTCGCGAGCCGGTGCTCCAGGGTGAAATAGTGGACGTAGGTGGTCGTCCAGTTTCCAAAACGAATGAACTGGTACAGCCGATCGAGGAACAGGGTGGCGGCATAGACAGGAAGGGCGACTTTCGCATAGGTCTTCCATGGATGCTCAAGGTGCGGACCAAGAGCCGGGCTGCGCTCGACCGCAGGGGCGTCCCCACGGTCCGCCGCCCGCAAGCTTCTTCCCTCGAACCACCACACCAGCGTCAGAAACCCGCCAACTCCGGCGAGGTCCACGACCGTGGTCAGACGGGTGAGCAGGTTCCACCCCAGCGCAAACGAGCCCACCCATAAGGCCCGTCTGGCTCCCGTGCGCAGCCATTCGTACTGAAAGCAGAATCCCGTAAGGGTCAACAGGCAGATGTAATTGTTCTCCATCATGTTCTGGGTGTAGTGGAGATGGGTAGTACCGAGGAGAAGCGCCAGCACTCCGGCGATCGAATGCGGAACCGAGAAGCCCAGGAGTGCAAGAAATCGAAAACAGACGAGCGCGGTCAGGACGTTGATGAGAACGTTGACCGAGAGGGCGACAAAGATATTGCGGACGCTTGGGTCGTTGCCGGAATAATCGTCAAAAATCGGCAGCTGCTCCAAGTAGGTCCCGACCATATCGAAGGGCAACAGCAGCAGCGGCTGTCCGATCCCGTACCAGTCATAAAGCTTGCCGCCGCGGCCGTGGACGCCAAACTCCGGGTATTCGTTGGGAAAAACGGCAGGCTCGGAGGTCCAGAAGGAATGCGCGGTCTGAAGCCGGTGCATGGTATCGGCCGACCCCAGTTCGCCCGATTGCACCACCACGGCCAGAAGCGCCGCGGCCAGCGAAAGAAGAAGCTTGGGATTTCGTCCACCGGGGCGGGTGCGCATGGTCGCCTTGGTCATGATAAAGGTAAATGCGCCCTGCGAGGAGAATGGGATGGCTAAGGCTCGACCCCGGCCCCTGCCAGAGGAGCGGCGAGATTCTCCGCTTCCTTGAGACGAAGAACCGTCTGCTCTTTCCCGAGCGCGCACATCACCTTAAACAGACTGGGAGCGACTGCCTGACCGGTGAGCGCGACTCGGGCGCCGTTGATGAGAGCACCGGCCTTCACTCCCTTCTCAGCGGCGAAATCGCGCAGCACCCTTTCCGCTTCCGGCTCGGTGAATTCTCGAACCCTTTCGTAGCGGGCTCCGAGTTCTTCGAGAAGCCGCCGGGTGGCCTGGTCTTTCAAGAACTTTTCGACCGCCGAGGGGTCCGGCCGGACTTCGGGGTCGAAAAAAGCGCGAAAGGACCCGGAAAAGTCCTTCAAGCTGCGGGCGCGCGGCTTGACCAGATCGATGGTCGCAAGCAGCCACTCGCGGTCCGCGCGCGCCGGCTTCATCCCGGCCTGTTTCCATTCCTCTTCGGCCAGAGGCAGCAAACCCTCTGCCGGATAGCGGCGAATATATTCCGCGTTGAACCAGTCCAGCTTGGCGCGGTCGAAGACCGCATTCGAGCGCGAGATGCCCTCCAAGCTGAAAAGCCGGATCAGTTCCGAGTCTTCGAGAAGCTCCCCGCTTCCCTCGGGCGGCGTCCATCCGAGCAAGGCGAGGAAGTTGCGAACGGCTTCGGGAACCATTCCCTGGTCGCGGTAGAAGGTCACGCTGGTCGAGCCGTGCCGCTTGCTCAGCCGCGTCTTGTCCGGACCGAGGATCAGGGGCACGTGCGCAAACACCGGCAATCGAGCGCCCAGAGCCTGGTACAGCAAGACCTGCTTCGGCGTATTCGAAATATGATCGGCGCCGCGAAGGATGTGGGTGATGCCGAGGTCCACATCATCGGCGACCACGCTCAGGTGATAGGTGGGGCTGCCGTCGGAGCGGAGAAGGACGAAGTCTTCGAGTTCATCGTTGCGAAACTCGACGTTCCCGAAAACGCCGTCCTCGAAGCTCGTGGTTCCCTCGTCCGGAATGCGAAACCGCACGGCCGCGGCTTCGCCCGAGGCCTTTCTCCCCAGCGCTTCCCGCAGATCCAGCCCGCGGCAGGACTGCTCGCATCGCGGCGGCCGAGCCTCCCGGGCCGCGCCCGCGCGCCCGTCCTCGAGTTCTTCCCGGGTGCAGAAGCAAAAGTAAGCCGCGCCCGCATCCATCAGTCTGTTTGCCGCCGCCCGGTAGAGGCCGGTCCTTTGCGTCTGGTAGTAGGGGCCTTCGTCCCACTCCAGGCCCAGCCACCGCAATCCTTCGAGAATGCCCTCGACCATCTCCGCGGTGGACCGCTCAAGATCGGTATCCTCAATCCGCAGAACCAGCGTCCCCCCAAAATGGCGCGCAAACAGCCAATTGAAGAGCGCCGTGCGGGCGCCGCCCACGTGCAGATACCCGGTGGGAGACGGGGCAAACCGGACTCTGGGCTTGGCGCGCGGGTCGGGGGACGAATGAGCGGGCGAGGGCATCGGGTCAACTTCGCATGTTACGGACACTCTCAGGGATGGTCAAGTTCAACAAAACACGAGCTGAACTGCCGGTCCGGCCTGTGCGACGCGGGCGGCGCAAAAATGTTGTTTTGCCCTGAAACATATGAAACCATAGAGGTTGGCGTCTTCTCGCGCGCTGGCTAACGCTCCGCGTTACGTCGGTTTCGTCCATGAACAACATTCTTGCAAGCACCGCAATTCTGCCAGGCTTGGTCGCCTGTCTGCTCTTCCTGTTGTTCACCTATCTCCACGAGCAGAGCCGGCAGCCTTATTTCCGCGCCTGGCAGCTGGCCTGGGCCGCCTACACCCTCCATTTCCTGTTAAAAGCCCTGGTCTCGGGCGCCGGGCCGCAGCGTCTGATTGTGTTCTTCTCCTCGCTGCTGCTGGTCGGAATGGCGGTCGCCATTCTGATCTCCACTCGGCTTAACAAACGCCTGACCACCTCCGAACGGCGCGAAGCGTTCCGCCTGCGCTGGTACGAAACGGCCATCGCAGTCTCGGGAGTCGTGCTGTCCTTCGCTCAAGCCCTGCGGCCGCAGGCCCAGTGGGTGCTCTCGCCCGAAGTTTCGCTGGACCCGTTTCAAGTGACCGTCGCCCTGATCCTCGGCTACAGCGCGCTTGATTTTTACCGCACGGCGCGCCGCAACGGGTCGATTGCGTTTCGGCTGCTTTCCTTCGCCGTGGCGCTGTGGGCGGTCCTGACCAGCTTCGGGCAATTCAACCCCATCCACGTTCTCGGGAGCGAACTGCTCGGTCCCATCCCGCAGATGCTTCTCGGCCTGGCCATGGTCATGGTGCTGTTTGAGAACGAGCGCAATGCGGTGCAGGAAAATGCGCTGGCGTTTTCCAAGCTCGACGTGGATCCGATGCGCCTGCTCTCGGCCAACGATCTGGTTCCCAGCATGCAGCGGATTCTCGACCGGCTGGTGGCCCCGCTGCCGACGACGCGCGCCGTGATCTGCATTTCCGAGCGCTGGCGGGCCGTGCTGCCCTCCTCCGTGCAGCTGGGGTTTTCGCCGCAGTTTTCCGCCCAATTGGACGCCAGCGGCGCGGGTGAATACGTCTGCGAGCTGGCCTATCGCCGCGGCGGTTTTGTGTCGTTCCGCAACCTTCCCGAAATGAACGAGCCGCTGCCTGCCTTTCCCGGAGGGCGTTTCGAGCAGTTCCGCGAAGCCCTGGCGGCCGAGGACATTCGCAACGCGACCGCCGTCAGCCTGCAGACTCGCGAACATAATTTTGGCGTCATCCTCTTTCCCCACACCGAACGCCGCCTCTTTGGCGAGTCCAATCTGCGGCTGCTGATCGGCCTCGCCCTGCAGATCGGCCTGACGCTTGAAAATTACGTGGTCATGCACGACGCGCAGCGGCGCACCAAGGAATACCAGCTGCTGACGCAAATCGGCCAGGCCATCAGCTCGCGCCTCGATCAGGCCGAGGTTCTGCGCACGGTCCAAAAGGAACTGGGGCAGATTTTCGACACCTCAAACTTTTACGTTGCCTTCCAGGAGGGCGATTTCATTGCCTTCGAGCTGCAGGTGGAAGACGGCGGAATCGTTCCCAAGCAGCGGCGCAAAGTGGGTAACGGCTTGACCGAGCACATCCTTCGCACCGGTGCGCCGCTGTTGATCCGGTCCGATCTCGAACGCGCGCGCGAGCGATTGGGGGTCACGCTCATTCCCTCGCGCCCGGCCAAGTCCTTCTGCGGCGTGCCCATCCAGGTGAATGGCAAAGCGACGGGGGTCCTGGCGGCCATGAGCATGGACCGCGAATACGTGTTCGAGCAGCGCGACCTCGAGGTCCTCAGGACCGCCGCCGGTCAGGTCTCGGTGGCCATCGAGAACGCCCGGCTGTTTGCCGAGGAGCAGCGGCGCACGCGGCAGTTCGCCTTCCTGAACAGCGTCTCGAAGACCGCAATCTCGAGCGAGGATGCCGAACAGATGCTGGCCGAGATTGTGGGGGACATTCAAAAAAACTTCAGCTTCGACCACATCGGGATCGGCATTCTGGATTACGCTACCAAGGAAATTGAGATCCGCGCGGAAGCGGGAACGACGGCGCAGGAAAAGGGAAAGAAGATCGCCCTCGACGCCGGCATCATCGGGCGAGTGGCGCGCACGGGCGAAAAGGCGCTGGTTCACGCCAGCGAGGCGGCAAAATTTCAGCCGCTGCTGCCGGGTTCGCGCACCGTGCTTTGCATGCCGATCACCTACGGGGAGACGCTGTTGGGCATCCTCAATGTGGAGAGCGAAGCCGAACGCGCCATCTCCGACGAAGACTTTCTGGTCATGAACACGCTGGCCGACCTGCTGGCGACGGCGTTGCACAACTCCTTCGTGTTCCGGAAGCTGCAGCAGCAGTCGATTACCGACGGACTGACGGGAATCAAGACCCGGCGGTTCTTCTGGGAGGCGCTGTCGGCGGAGTGGAAGCGCGCCTCGCGCTCGGGGCGCCCGTTCTCGGTGGTGCTGCTCGACCTCGACAAGTTCAAAGAAGTCAATGACACCTCCGGCCATCTCGAAGGCGATCTGGTTCTTGCGCGCGTCGGCCGCCTGCTCGAAAACAAGTGCCGGCAGTCGAACGTGGTAGCGCGCTACGGCGGCGACGAGTTCATCATCCTCATGCCTGAAACCACGGTCGAGCAGGCGCAAATTCTGGCCGAACGCCTGCGTCTGTGGCTGGCGACCGATCCCATGCTCAGCGAGCACGAGATCACCGGCAGCTTCGGCGTCGCCAGCTTCCCCACCCACGGATTCTCCGCGGAAAGCATCATCCGTGTGGCCGATATGGGCATGTATATCTCGAAAAAAGCCGGGGGCGACCGGGTCTCGACCGCCGAAGATTTCGAGCGCGAAGAAGGCGGCGTATTGCAGCGGCAGATGGCGTCCGGCTACGTCGAAGCTTTCCTGCTGCGCGAACACACGGGTCCGGAGCACCTCGAAGAGCTGGTCGGCACCTTCCGCAAGCTCGCCGCGGGCGGCGAAGACAACGAAGGGGCCACGCTCCGGGACTCGATTGAGACGCTGGCGCGGGCCGCCGAGTCGCGGGAACTGCACGCTTCCGGACATGGCGAGGCGGTGGCGCAGTACTGCGAAATCATCGGACGCGCTCTGAACCTCCCGGCTGCCGATATCCGCGAGCTCGGCTTCGCCGGCCGGGTCCATGATCTCGGAAAGATGTTTGTCCCCGAGCGGGTCCTGAACAAACAAGGCTCGCTCAGCGAGGAAGAGTTCGAGCTCCTGAAATTGCACCCGCGGCTCGCCGGGGAGGTCCTCTCCACGCTGCCTGGCGGCGCCCGCATCAAGGAGGCGGTGGAGGCCCATCACGAGCACCTCGACGGCAGCGGATTTCCCCTGGGGGCCCGGGGAGATGAAATTCCCCTTTGGGCGCGCATCATCACCGTGGCCAAAACCTACGTGAACCTCACGAGCGACCGCGGCCTGGCTCCGGCAAAGACCCGCGATCAAGCCATCGCCGAGCTGGAGCGGGGCAGCGGAACCAAATACGACGGCATGCTGGTGCGGGTCCTGGCGCGTGAGTTGAAATCCGAGCGCAGCGTGCCCAACCTCTGACGAGCCGGTCAGAAGCTCGGCCTCAAAGAGTTCGGAGCGTCAAAGATGCGTCAAAGATAGAAAAGACTCAGCCTCGGCACCCGGTAACTCTCCATCAGGCGCTTGTACAGATACTGTTTTTGCAGCTGCTCGATCTGCGCAGACGGCATTTTGCTCCGATAAGGCGCGAGTTCGCGATCGGCCTGGCCGCGGACGCTTGCGACTTCGTCGTCCGGAACGGCGGCCAGGACGAGGGCAAAAAGCTTCTCCTCGAAGAGGGTGAGCTTTCGCTCCAGGTCTTCGAGGCGCGCAGGCAAGCCCTGGGCTTCGATTTCCCGGGCCGCTTCGTTGAGGCTGCGGGAAATCTCCTGCGCCACCGCCCCCGGCGAAACTCCCGGCCGCGAGGGCAATGAGAGAGATTCGAGCACGCTTGCGTTGCGGCGCAGGAAGGCGGCGATTTCCAGGCGATCGAATCCCTTGGAGGGGGCTTCCTTCGAACTGCCCTGGGCGGCCTGGCTCATCTCCTCGGCCGCGGCAAGCACCTCCTGGGCGCAATAGGCCAGGCTGTTCACTTTGCGGGTCTTCGACGGCCTGGCATCATACTTGTCGAACGCCGAATCGATCCCGCGCAGGACCGCCGCGAGTGGAACTCCGGCGTCTTTCCAGGTTCCAATGAGCGCCCAATCCAGTGTAGAAAGCATGAGGACAGTCCGCCGGCGGCGCTGAAAGTGCTCTTCGATCTCGGTAAAATAGTTGAAATAGTTTTCCACAATCGGCCTGGAGGGGTAGTTTATGCGGGTTTATTGAAGTTCTTGCGGCTCAGGCCCCGAAACGTTCATGGTGTTGATCTTACCGCTTCCTCTTGGAGTGAGCCCTTCCGCGCGACCCTCGGCTCTGTTGCCCGGCATTAGGGCTGCCTCTTGGGTATGGCGTGCCGCGCTGAACAAGCAGCGGAAGTTGACGGCCTTCGATTCGTTTCGGAGTGGCCCCTCGCCCTTGCTAAAGGTTGACTTGTCCCCGCCGTCAGCCGGTACGCCCCTCTTGCGCACAACCGAAGGGCAGTCTTCATGCCATTCCGCTGCACTGAGGATGCAGGCCTTTGCAGACCGGCAAAGTGGACTGCCCGGGGAATCGCTGCTAAATCGTTGAATTTGCGTACCATCGAAAAGCCGCCCACTCTGGTAACTCAACTGCAGTGCAAAAGGTTCAACCGCCAAAAACCAAAAAGGCTGAGGACAGCCCCGCGCAGGCGAAAAGTCCTCGCCGCTCCTTCGTCGTGCTCTTGCCAGCGACCGTCTTGAGGTCCTTTGAGGCAATTTATCAAAGGAGAAATGCATGAGACGAGTACTGCTGTCGGCGCTTTTGGCCCTGCTTTTGCCCACGGCTGCGTTAGCCAGTGGCATCACCATCAACTTCGGAGTGGTCCACGTCGGAGGTACGCCATCCTATACCTCGTCGAGCTTAGAGAGTTCAACCGGGTTCAACTTCGGAAGCGGACAGTTTGTGGTCAGCACTCAAGGGCCGGGCGACATGTCCGGTCTCAAGGCCGGTGATACAGTTACACTTTCGCCGAGTACAATTACCTACGGATCCGGCACGTCTGGTTCGTTGGCGACCCCGCTGGTCAAGTCGTGGACCGACAGCCTTGGCATGTTCAGCGAAACGTTCACCTCATTCACGGCGAGCAGGGGTGAGGTCAACACACTTGATCTGACGCTCTCTGGCACCCTCTCAGGACCTGGCGCGAGTGGGGAGCCAGTCCAGATGATATTAAGCGCGAATCAAGTAGGCGGACCCGGTCACGCCGTCAGCTGGACCCTCACCAACCTGGCAAGTGGCGTGACCCCCATCCCGGAACCCGCCACGCTTTTCATGTTGGGAACCGGCCTGATCGGTCTAGCCGGTATGGCAAGACGCAAGCGCAGGCTCTAACTAAGGCGGGCCAACAGGAGCCAGCCAGCAGTTACTTCGCAATCAGCCCTGCCCGAGAAGGCAGGGCTTTCCCCTTTGTGGTCCCTGCAGCCAAGAGCAAGGTCGTTCACCTCCGTCGGGCCTGACCGGTGTTGCCAGAGGGCAGCGCTAAACGAAAATATGTCGATCAAGAAACGGGTTTCGGAACTTGCCCCGCGGATCAAGCTTCCTGGCTAGAACCACAAACTCCGGCAGGCGCTCATATCTTGCCCTCAGTTGCGCAGGCGCCATGGTGAACAGTTTCCCCCAATGCGGTCTGGGGCTGAAGGGAGCCAACTCTCGTTCGATCGCCGGAAGAAGCTTGCTGACTGCCGGCCAATCCTGCTTCCAGGTGAAGTGTATCGCGACGCTGTTCTGCTTGTACGCCATACTCATCCAGAGATCGTCGCCGGCAACCGTTCGAATCTCGGAAATCAACAAGTGCGGGCCAATCCTGTCGCGCAATCGATCGATCGCCAGAATGGCCTCTACAGCTTGCGAGTGAGGAACGAAGTATTCGGACTGCAATTCTTTGCCGGCGCTCGGCGTGAATCCCATTCGAAAGTGCGGCAAGCGCGCGTACCAGGGACCGGGAACCCCCATCTGTTCGGTGCAGTTCTCTGGCGAGAGCTCGGCGATCGGGTGCAGGTTCTGAGTCGCGAGCCTGGCGCCGAAAAATTCGGGCTCGGCCTCGAACCTGAGCTTCGCATCTGGCCGCGTCTTCAGCCACACTTCATTCATGCGCCGCTTTTGCCAGTCGGTGAACAGGCTGACGCTGTAGGCGCTCGCTTCAATTGCGTCGAAGTTCTGCTGCAACTGGTCGAAAGGGAGATTTTCGTAAACATACTGTTTCATCGTGAATGCCGGCTGCAGGTCGAGCGTGAGTTTCGTGATCACGCCGAGAGCGCCGAGCCCGACCACGGCGGCGCGAAACACGTCACCGTCCTTGTCGCGCGTCAGCTTCAGCACGTCGCCGGAAGCCGTTACCAGTTCGAGCCCGGAAACCTGGGTCGAAAGATTTCCATTCTTCACGCCGGAACCATGCGTTGCGGTACTACACGCTCCGGCAACCGAGATGTGTGGCAGCGAGGCCAGGTTGCGCAACGCGAAACCGTGCTGGTCGAGATAGGGACAGAGTTGTCCGTAGCTCATTCCGCTTTCAATCGTGGCGGTCTTCGCCTGGGCATCCAGCGCGACGACATCGTGCTGCAAGCCAAGGGAAAGAAATTGCTCGGTGGTATCGGCAATCTGGTTGAAGCAATGGCGCGTGCCCAATACCTTGAAGCGATGGTTCGCCTTCACAAATCGCTGAACATCTTTCAACGAAGTCGCGGCGTACAGGCGCTCGGAGCCGTACTCGACGTTTCCAGCCCAGTTGATCAACTTGCGCTCTTCGGCCCGCGCCCATCGACCGGGAAATAACCGGCTCACCGCCATGGCCGAGGCCAACTTCATGAAAGTACGTTTGTTCACGGGTCTTTGTCTACCAGCCATACCGTTGCGGGGTATGGGATCTCGCACAACTTACAGTGAGCAGCAGAGGAAGTCCAGCCCATGTGCCCGAAATCCGTTCCGGTCGGCCAGGCTTCTTCCCCGTGACCTAGCTGGACCATGCGAATTCGGGGCGGAGGCCGACTGACACGCATTGCGATGATGCGGCCTCCAGGCGTGCCAGCCTATCTGGTCCGGCTCGCACCGGTGCGGTTCTTCGCAGCTGGTTGGTCGCTGCTCGTAGTGGACGCGTTCCGCTCCCACAGAATCCGCAGGCCGTCGAGCGTAAGCAACTCGTCCACGTTCTGAATGTACTTCGAGCCCGATCCGATTAACGACGCCAGCCCGCCGGTGGCGACGACCTTGGTTGACTCCCCTAATTCCCCGAGCAGCCGCTTCAGGATTCCGTCGACCAGCCCCAGATATCCGTAGTAGAGACCCGACTGCAAACTGCCGACCGTGTTCGTCCCCACAATACTTGGTGGCTTGCGTATATCCACGCGCTGCAATTTCGCGGCCCGGCTGAAGAGCGCGTCGGCAGAGATGCCGATGCCGGGACAGATCACGCCCCCCTGGTACTCCCCTTTTTCGGTGACGCAATCGAAGGTCGTCGCCGTACCGAAGTCCACCACGACCGCCGGTCCGCCATATTTCTCAAATGCCGCTACCGAATTCACAATCCGGTCGGCGCCGACCTCGGCCGGGTTCTCGTAAAGCACCGGCATTCCGGTCTTGATTCCCGGCTCAACAAACAACGGCTTGCGGCCAAAGTAACGTTCGCAGACTCGGCGCAGAGTGGAGTCGAGCGGGGGCACCACGGAGGAGACGACGATGCCTCCGATATCTTTCGGCTCGAGGGCTTCCATGGAAAACAGATTGCGAACGAGCACGCCGTATTCGTCGACGGTTTGAGCGGACCGGGTGTTTACGCGCCAGTTCGCAAGCAGCTTGTCATATCGATGGGCGGGGCCGGATGCGGACCTCCGGAAAACACCCAGGACGGTGTTGCTGTTGCCGACATCGAGGACGAGAAGCATGGGCCGTTGCCAGTTGTCAGTCGAGGTGCCGCTCCGGGTTCAATCGCACGCTGCCGCTGTAGACGGTCCGCAGCTCCTCTCGCGCCCGCACCTGCAAAAACCCTCGCGGGTCGAGGCCCTCGGTTACGCCTTCGAAACCGCCGTTGTCTTCCAGCCGCACATGGGCGCCGCGCACCATGGATGAGTTCTCTTCAAACCTGCGCAGAACGTCCTGGTGAGCACCGGGGTTTCCGGTCAGCGCCCGATACTCGCGTGCGAGTGATTTTAGCAAAGCGGCGCACAGCGCAATCCGCGACCAGGGTTCTCCCGTCGCCATACGCAGGGACGTGGCCGTCTCGCGGAGCTCCTGGGGAAACCCGGTATAGTTCACGTTGATCCCAATTCCCACCACCACGTGCCGCACCCGGGTCGGTTCGGCACTCATCTCCGTCAGGATCCCGCAGAACTTCTTGCCGCCGATCAGCAGGTCGTTTGGCCACTTCAAATCCAAACTCGTATGCGGCGCGATTTCCCGGACTGCCGACTGGACCGCGAGCGCCGCGGCCAACGACAGCGCCAGGACTTCGGACGGGGGCAGAGAAGGCCGCAGAAGGACCGAGCAGTAGACTCCGGCGGACTCCTCCGAAAGCCATTGATGGTTGCCGCGTCCGCGGCCCGCGGTTTGCAGTTCGGCCAGAAAAACGCTCCCCTCCGGAGCTCCCGCGCCAGCCGCTTCCAGGGCAAGCGTGTTGGTTGAAGCGGCGCGAAAGTAATGATGGATGTGCTCGCTGAAGATGGTTCCGCGCACAAGCGGCTTGAGCAATTCCGGAAGAAGCAGGTCGGGAACCGCCGTCAATTGATATCCGCTCGAGGGGCGTCCGGCAATCTCGACTCCCAGACCGCGCAACTGCTCCACCAGCCGCCACACCTCGGAACGGGTTGCGCCAATCTCCTGCGCCAGCTTGGTTCCGCTGATCGCGACCGTAGGATAGTGCATCAGGACCTGCACAATGCGGCCCAGGCGTGCGTCGGTCTGCAGTGAGGCAATGCGGCCCGCAGGCTTCATGAAACCGGATACGAGACTTCGCGCGGCTCTAATGCCTAGGAATTATCGAACAAAACCCGGACTCGAGCAATCGCTGCGCCTCTCCGCCGCGCCTCTTCGCCTCTTGTCCACAGCGCAAACCTCGCTCCTGCACCCGGGTTAGAAGGGTTCAATGCGCAGGCTCATATCGACGGCGGGAGCCGAGTGGGTGAGCGCACCGACGGAGATGAAGTTCACGCCCGCTTCGGCGTAAGCGCGTACGTTGTCCAGATGGATGCCGCCTGAACTCTCGAGCGGGATCCGCCGCTCAAGTCTTCGGCAGCGTTCTACAGCGGCATGGGTCGCATCGATGGGCAGGTTGTCGAGCAGAATGGCTTCGGCGCCGCAGGCGAGGGCTTCTTCCAACTCCTCAAGGCTTCGCACTTCGACTTCAATAATCTGCGTGCCCCGCCGGTTGCGGTGCGCGCGTTCGAGCGCGGTCCGGATGCTGCCGGCGAGCGCAATATGATTGTTCTTGATGAGGATGCCGTCGGAGAGGTCCAGCCGGTGGTTCTGGCCGCCGCCGCAGCGTACCGCATATTTGTCCAAGGGCCTCAGGCCGGGGGCCGTCTTTCGCGTGTCGAGAATTTTGGCTCCGGTTCCCGCAACCGCGTCGACGAATTTCCGGGTGAGGGTGGCGATCCCGCTCAATCGCTGCAAAAGGTTCAGGACCACCCGCTCGCAGGAAAGCAACACCCGCGCGTTGTGGCGAATGACCGCAACCGGCTGCCCTCGGTGCAAGCGCACGCCGTCGAAGATCTCGGGATGGCTGGTAACTTCGTGATTGGACACCACGGCGCCGTCAAGAATCGCGTAGACATCGAGAATGCGGGAGACCGCACCCAGTCCGGAGAGAATACAATCCTGCTTGGCCAACACGGTGCCGGCGGCGAGCTGCTTGGGATCGATGCAGGCGTAGCTTGTGGCATCGCGCGTGGCCCGGTCTTCGAGCAGCGCGTTCTCCAGAATCGCCGTGATGCGGCGGCTGTTAAAGTCCATACGTCGTTGGTGGTGCGTCGCTCCCCGGAGGACCCGGTTGCGGGTCCGCCATCACCCCGCTAAGGGCACCCTAACTCGCTCAGCTTGCTCCGCGTCTTCGTCTGTAACAAGGTAAGCTCCTGCTGCTGCTTGCGCAGATTCTCGACGACCGTCGCAGGAGCCTTGGCCAGAAACTGCTCGTTTGCGAGCTGCCGCTGTCCGCTGTTAATTCCCTTCTCGATTTTCTCCAACTCCTTCTTCAGCCGATCGCATTCGGCCGAAGTGTCGATCTTCTTCTCATAAACCAGGCGCACATCGAAGCGGGCGGTGTGGCGCGTGTTCAGCAACTTCGCCGGGAAGCCGGAAACAAAGCTCAGCGACTCGACATTCGCCTGGCGGTCGTTTTCGATTGCCGAACGGTTCTCTTCGATGAGCGCGCGCACGCTGGGCTCCTGGGTGAAAACTTCAATCGGGGTTTTGCGCTTGGCTTCGACCTTCAACTCCGCGCGCAGATTGCGGACGCTCGCGATCAGGTCCTCGAGGACCGCCATCTGGGTTTCCGCCGCGGCGTCGATCTGCCTGTCATCGGCCTCGGGATAGGCGGCGAGCGCAAGAGACTTCAGCGGCGGCTCTCCCGCGTAGATCGCATGCCAGATTTCTTCGCTGATGAATGGCATCACAGGATTGAGCAGCCGCAGCGCAGCCTCGAACATGGCAACCAGGTTCGTGCACGCAATCCGCGCCGGTTCGCCTCCGTCCGGGGTTAATCGCGGCTTGATCAGTTCGAGATACCAATCGCAGAACTCGCCCCAGAAAAAATCGTAGATCGAATGGGCGGCTTCATCGAACCGGCAGGCCTTGAGCGACTCGTTGACAGAGCTGGCAACACGATTGAAGCGCGAGAGAATCCAGCGATCTTCGAGGCTCACGGCCTCGAACAGCGGAATCCCTATCGTCCGGCCGGGGGCTTTGCGGGCAGGCCGGCCGCTTCGGACTCCCGGAGTGGGACCGTTCGCGTCCGGCTCGGCCGCCGAGGGCGGATCTTGCCGGAGGAGAGCCTTCCCCTCGAGGCCCAGACGCTCCATGTTCATGAACATGAACCGCGCCGCGTTCCAAATCTTGTTGGCGAATGCGCGATAGCCTTCGGTACGGCTCTCGCTGAATGCAATGTCGGTTCCGGGGGACGACATCGCGGCCAGGGTGAACCGCGTGGCATCGGTCCCATATTTCTCGATCACTTGAATCGGGTCCAGCACGTTGCCCTTGGTTTTGGACATTTTCTGGCGCTCGGCATCGCGCACAAGCGCGTGGATATAGACCTCGCGGAAGGGAACGCTTTGGCGCAGTTCTTCCTCGGTCAGCCGGGACCGGCAAGCCGCCCCTTCTCCCGAAGACTCGCCCGCGGAAGATTGCGCATCGGCTGCCGCGCTTCTCTCCGCCGGGCGGGAGGCGTCGGCGCTCTCTCGACCACCCATCACCGGCCTTTCTGGCGGCGCCATGAACCAGCAGCCGAGCATGATCATGCGCGCCACCCAGAAGAACAAAATGTCGAAGCCGGTGATCAGCAGCGACGTCGGATAGAACACGTCGAGGTCGCGGGTCGCTTCCGGCCATCCCATGGATGTAAACGGCAACAGGCCGGAGGAAAACCAGGTGTCGAGAACGTCAGGGTCCTGTTCGAGCGCCGCTCCGCCGCACTTCGGGCAGGCGCGCGGAGTTTCTCTTGAGACAATGATTTCACCACAGCTGCAATGCCACGCAGGAATGCGATGGCCCCACCACAGCTGGCGCGAGATACACCAGTCGTGAATGTTGCCCATCCAGTTCAGGTAGATCTGGCGGTAGTTGGCCGGCGTGAAGCGGATGTAGTCATTCTCGACCGCGGCAATCGCGCGGTCCGCCAGAGGCTGAATTTTTATAAACCACTGGGTGGAAAGCCTCGGCTCCACCACCGTTTGACAGCGGTCGCATTTTGCCAGGGCCACGGTGTAGTTTTTTTCGCCCGCCAAAAATCCCTGCGCGCGCAGATCTTCCACCACTCGCTTTCGCGCCTCTTCACGGCTGAGTCCCGCGTAGAGCCCGGCATTCTGGTTCATGCGGGCATGCTCGTCCATGACTTCGATAATCGGAAGCTTGGCCCGAAGTCCGGCTTCGAAGTCATTGGCGTCGTGCGCGGGCGTAACCTTAACTGCGCCGGTTCCGAACTCTGGTTGGGCGATCTCGTCGGTGATAACGGGGATCTCGCGATTCAGGAGCGGCAGCAATACCTTCTTGCCGTGCAGATGCCGATAGCGCGGGTCCCGCTCGTTCACGGCCACCGCCGTGTCGCCGAGCATGGTTTCCGGCCGCGTGGTCGCCACCGTGACGAACTCGTTCCCGCCCGCCACCGGATACCGAATCTCCCAGAGCGTGCCGGGAACTTCTTCATGCTTGACCTCGAGATCGGAAATCGCCGTCTCGCACCGCGGGCACCAGTTGACGATGTACTTGCCGCGGTAGACGAGACCCCGTTCATACAGACGGACGAACACCTCGCGCACGGCGCGCGAAAGATTCTCGTCCATGGTGAAGTATTCGCGGCTCCAATCGACGGAAGCGCCCAGCCGGCGCATCTGCTCCTGGATGGCGCCGCCATAAAGTTTCTTCCACTGCCACACCCGTTCGATGAATGGATCGCGGCCAAGACTCTGCCGCCGCTTGCCTTCGGCGGCCAGCTGGCGCTCGACCATCATTTGCGTGGCGATGCCGGCGTGATCGCTTCCCGGAAGCCACAGGGTGACGTCGCCTCTCATGCGGTGCCAGCGGATGATGATGTCCATCTGCGTCTGATTCAGCATGTGGCCCATGTGCAGACGGCCGGTCACATTGGGCGGCGGCAAGAGCAGGCTGAACACCGGGCGTCCATCGCCGGCGGGCGGCGTGGGAACGGAAAAGAGCCTCTCCTGAACCCAGAATTCTGCCCAGCGAGCCTCGATCGCGCCGGGTTCGTAGGCTTTCGGGAGTTCGTTCTTGTCGTGGTTAACCGACATGAAAAAAGCATTCAGTACCGAGCAGCGGCAATCAGCCCAGGAAGATCGAAACGGCAATCGCGTGCGAGCCGGTGCAGACACCCGCCCTCACGCACCAATTGGGCTGAATGCCGGACGAATGAGTGCTCTTTGATCTTACCGTCTCTAGAAAAATGGGGTCAAACCACGCGAGGGGATAGCTTGCTCGCGCGGAAAAAGTGTCCCACCTGAGAACGGCTGTTCACGGTGCTGAGAACGGGGGCGGCTGCCGTTTGGAACACGCACGGCGGGCGGCGATCGGCGGGCTACGTACGGGCCGTGACGCCCCTTGGTAGACGTGATGGTCACAGATGAACAGTGCCAGTCGCTCCAGGAAACTCAGGCCTTCGCGGCCATAATGCTTTGTTCAAGTCGCCCTCCAGCACAATCCACCACTCTAGAGCTACCTCGAGCAGCGCATCTCCTGTGGAAAAAGTGTGGTGCTACACAGAAAAATGTGTAGCTCTACTCATGAGAATCGTGTGGTTCCCTCTATTCCCTTCTCCTCCGGATGGCTCGACATTGGAGTGGCGCTGATTATCTGACAAAGGGCCGTGAGGCTATCGATCATGGAAGACACTTCCGGCGTCCGGAATAAGGAAGAAAACATGAACAGAGTACGCCTCCTGATCAGCACGTTGGTTTGGCTGACCATGGCTCTTCCTGGGACGGCTCTCGGCCAGCACGATCACGATTACTTCATATCAAAGCCGTGTGGGCGTGCAGGCCCGTCGGGAAAGCGGTGTTGAAGTCCACGTCAAAACGCCAGTTGCAGGCGATTCTTGAAAACCTAATAACGACGCGGGCCTGATCACCCGCCCAAACATAGAGAGTCTTCGCTGGCTGGTGAGTTACGAACGACGAAACTATCACTTGACGGGCAAGTCGTGCTAGCCGCCGGCCCCAACCTAGGCTTAGGGCAAGTAACTGGCGCCGCCTGCATACCTCACGAGCAATGTGGATGGTTGAGCCGGCGTAAACCCGAGAACTTGCATGACAAACGCCGCACTCTCGCGGTGCTCAATCACGGGATACTTCTTGAGCAGCTGTTTTTGTGTTCTAAATCATCGATCAGGAAAAAATTAAACAGGAGAGGAAAAATGGAAACGTGCGACGATATGCTTAGGAACCATACAGATGGTAGGGAGGGAATTCGGTTCCTCCGCAAGGCTGTTCTGTCCCACAAAGGAAATCCGGGCGAATCGCACCAGCGGCTTAGTGTGGCCGGCCGGGAAGCGAACCCTGCTCGTCTCTTCCAGGAAAACCTTGAGCGAGAGAATGCCCCCATCACCAGCCATCAAAGAGCAAGAGCGCGAGTGGCGTCCGCAGAGGACCTAAAGCAGACTTCATCGCGGCGAATCGGCGACCGACTTGGTTTGATGAGGGCTTGCTCAACCCTCTGTGCAGCACTCGTAATCGGAATAAGCTTGTTCCCCGCCCCGTTGCACGCCCAGTTTGTCTATGCAGCAAATACGGGTTCCAATGACGTTTCCGCCTACACCATCGACCCGAGGACTGGTGCGCTGACCCCCATCGCCGGCTCACCCTTCCCTGCCGGGTCAGCGCCGGTCTCCGTGGCAGTGGACCCAAGCGGCAAGTTCGCCTATGTGGCAAACTTCAACTCTAGCACCGTTTCCGCCTACACCATCGACCCGAGGACTGGTGCGCTGACCCCCATCGCCGGTTCCCCCTTCCCCGTGGGCTCAGAGTCGCTCTTCGCGGGCTCAGAGCCGCTCTCCGTGGCGGTGGATCCGAGCGGCCGGTTCACCTATGTGACAAATTCGACCGGTGGCGTTTCGGGCTTTATGATCGACTCGAGCACCGGCGCATTAACGGCCATCGCCGGCTCCCCCTTCCCTTCGGGGTTATTCCCGGCCTCCGTGGCAGTGGACCCAAGCGGCAAGTTTGCCTATGTCGCAGATCAGTTTTCAGCTCCCAATAATATTTCCGCCTACGCGATCGACCCGAGTACCGGGGTGCTGAGCCCCGTCGCCGGCTCACCCTTCCCCGCGCAGCCCGGGTTTCCAGAGCCGGTCTCCGTGGCAGTGGTTCCGAGCGGCAGGTTCGCCTATGTGGTAAACACCGGCTCTTTCACCGTTTCCGCCTTCACCATCGAGCCAAGCACCGGCGCATTGACGGCCGTCGCCGGCTCCCCCGTCCGTACGGGGTTTGTACCGGCGGCCGTCGCAGTGCATCCGAGCGGCAAGTTTGCCTATGTGGCAAATGAAGGCTCGGGAGACGACGTTTCGGCTTACACTATCGACCCAAGGACGGGTGCACTGACGGCCATTGCCGGCTCACCTTTCCCTGCGCCTGCGGATTCAATCCCAATCTCCGTGGCGGTAGACCCAAGCGGCAAGTTCGCCTATGTGGCAAACTTCAACGGCGCCAGCGTTTCGGTTTACGCCATCGACCCAAGGACGGGTGCACTGACGACCATCGCTGGCTCTCCCTTTCCTGCGGGATCGGCGCCACACTCGGTGACCATCACAGGGGGGCATTAACGAGAGGAGCCTCCAGGTGCAGTTGCGCCTGTGCTCGGCAACAACATCTTCCATACCGCTTTCGACAATGGGCTCGACCTGTCCGGTCCGAACGCCTCTACCCTTAATCGCAACCACCGGGTTTTGGGAGGTTGACGGTTGACGAGGATCTCGTCTTGTGGCGACCGATTGTGGGATTGTGGGGCCGTTAGGACATCGATCGAATACAACTAACGAAACGCCGGGCTGCGTGCTGCATTCGACAAACCCTGCAGCACCGCAGCCGTTCGCTTCAGCTATCTTGCTTCCCGGCGACGATCAAATCGATAGCTTTTAGAATCGCACGCGTATTCTGGTGCGAAGCTCGAGTGGCCATCATTCCCGCAACGAACACGCTACCGATGACGGCTGCTAAGCCGAAAGGCAGAGCCGTATGATCGTTCTTGGCGAAGATCATCGCTAGCCAAAACCCAAACGTCATCGCCAGTAGCGCATAAAGCAGCAGTGTTGCGCGAGTGCGTTCGCGATCAATTTGATTCAGTGCATTTCGAAGAGGATTTTCTGTCCCTTGCGTCATGTTCATTGTGATTTACGCCTTTCCATGAGTTTTCGAAGACACGATAAGCCATAAGCCAGACGAGATTTAGCCGTTCCGACGGTGATGTCCAGTACCGCCGCTGCCTCCTCGAGAGTCAGGTCCTGCACATAATGCAAGTGAAGAACTGCCCTGCTCGCGGGTGAAAGCTGATCCAAGATTTCCGGAATTCCGGAAAACAGATTCGTAAAGCCCGGATCGCGCGGGGACGCCAGGTCGTCCGGGCTGACTGCTTCCTGATCCGGACTTGACCATCGCTTTTCCCGCTTCAAAACCGCGAAGGCGGCGCGACTCGCGATCCTATATGCCCAAGGCAGAAATAACTCTGGGTCTCGAAGCCATTTCAGGTTGCGATAGATGTCCAATAGCACATTCTGCAGGACGTCTTTTGCACCCCAGCTTCCAACAATTCCGGAGATGTACCGCAGCAGGGTTGGCTGGACGTCACGCAGAAGTGACTCCAATGCATCGCGATCACCACTCTGGGCTCGTAGCACGAGCAGGGGATCGCATTTCGGCATCGCCATATGGTGCCTTTTCACTTGCCTTTTCACTAGATTAAGAGAGCGATTTCGCCTTTAGTGTTCGAATTGAGAATTCGCGACGATAACCTTTTGAATTCCTGGAGATGCAGAAGAAATGGAGGACTCGGGACGCCGACAGCAACGTCAGTAATGTCGCGTCTTGAGAAACTTTGGGTGCGACGGAGACGCCGGCCTGAATTACAAAAGTTGGCTTCCCGTTTCCCCGTCAACCGCCCACGATGCAGGCTGTCGATCATTCCGTGTTGGGGCGAGGTGAGCACCGGAGGGGCGTGCTTGGTAGGCGGAATCGCGCGGACGGTGTGGGTTTAGGCTGGGTCGGAGACAAGGTAGCGCGCGCGGCAGGTGCAGCGGCCTATGGCTTTGTGACATCATTCCGATATTAACGGAAAGGACCGCAATGGGTTGGGTAGATGAACTGAACCGACGGGTGATGAAGCGTGTTAGGCCAGCGGCCATCGAAAGAGTCGAGACCGATCGCGAAGGGACTACACTGATTCGCGCCGATGGCAGCCGCTTTCTCCTCCGGTGGTCCGACGTGCAAGAGATTGCGGTGCTGAAGCAGTCATCCCTGGTAATCGATAGTTTCGCGCTCGTTATTCGACCCGCGGGCTCCTCGCTTGCGATTGTGGACGATACCGTGCCAGGTTATGAGGAGCTTTGCCGAGAAATCCCACGTTGCCTCGAGGGCGCTGTTCCGTACGAAAAATGGGCCCTCGAGTTGATGGCAAGTTCGCAAGAGTTCGGGAAGGTGATCTTCCGGCGGGCCGCGAGTTGAATCCACAGGGTGGTTGCTTTCTTGCGAAACCCCTGCTAAAGCTGAGGCCAGGAAATAGAGAAATAGTCGAGCGGGGTCAACGGCCGCAAACGGCGGCAGAATTGGCGGGCCGCCCCCGGCGCGTCCGTTCGTTCTTGCGCCCCGCCCACGGTTCGCTATTGCTGATCCGTTCATACTGTTTACTCGAACAATGCGGCGGCCCTGTTTTTCCCGGTTTCTCCCCACCCCTTCCAACTACGCGAGGGACCTGTAAATCCGAGCGACAAAATGCTCCCCGCTGGGCTGGTCGCCCATTCGATAACAGTAATGCGTTCGAGTAACAGAGTGGCTATCCCATCAGGCTCAGCCACACAATTCCAGCCGTCAAGCTGGCCAGAGTTACAGGAATCCCCACGCGGGCATACTCGGCGAAGGATATTTGGGCTTCGGGGCCGGCCTTTTCGATCACGATGATGTTCGCGATCGAGCCGGTTATGGTCAGATTTCCGGCCAGGGTGCTCGACATGGCGAGCAGCAGCCAGAACCGGGTGGGGTCATGAAACCCCGGAACCATGCCCTTAAGGAGCATGACCGCCGGAACGTTGCTCACCGCGTTGGAGAGCATCGCCACCGCTGCCGAGAAGATCCACGGGTTGTGCAGGTTGAGGTGTTCGGCGATTTCGAGCAGCTGCCCGGCGATTCCGGCCTGTTCGGCAGCGCCGATGATGACGAACAGGCCGATAAAGAACACCAGCAGGGGCCAATCGATTCCTTTGTAAATCTCTTCCGGGTGGACGGACCGCCGGATGAGCAGCAACGCTCCGCCGAGCGCCGCCACCAGCGGCGGCGACAACCCCGCCAGAAAACCTGCGAGGACCAGAGCCACAATCGCGAGCGGGAACGCAAGACGGAGGCGGTCGGGAGCCATGGCCTCGACGCGGGGGGGACGGAAGCCGCCGGCACCCGATTCCCGATCGGGGTAGAGCCACTGCAAAATGAGCCAGTCGATGACCAGACCGATCAGGGCAACCGGCCCGAGAGCCGACAGGAAGGCGCGATAAGGGATCCGGGAGAGCGATCCGATCAGAATATTCTGCGGATTGCCGGTTATGGTGGCGGTGCTGCCGATGTTGGAAGCCGTCGCCAGGGCAAGCAGGTAAGGCGTGGGCCGCCTCGATAAGTGCCGGCAGATTTTCAAAACCAGAGGCGTCATCACCAGGCAGACCACATCATTCACCAGAAAAGCCGAAAGAACTCCGCTGGTGAAAATTACCCCGGGCAGCAGGTGGCGCGCGGGAACGAACCGGACTACCAGGCCCGTAATCCACTCGAAAAATCCGGCGTAATGCAGGCTGGAGACGATAAGCATCATCGAAGACAGGAGCACCACGGTTCGATAATCGATGCTCCGGACGCCCTCCTCGGGACTGATGACGCGAAAGGCGAACATCAGGGCGGCGCCTATGATTGCCGCCGCCGGGCGGTCGATCTTGGTCCCGGGGAAACGGCCGATGGCGAATACCAGATAACTGGCAAGAAAAATCCCGTAAGCAAGGAGAAGGTGGAGCTCAGGATTGGAAACTAGCGAAGGGATCACTCGACCGCCCGTTCACTGCGGAACGCTTCGAAAATCTGCAGGCCTGTCCGTCACTTCTGCGCTGGCGCGGGCTCCTGATACAAGCCGATCACGTTGCCGCCCGGATCGCGAAACCGGGCCGTGATTTCGGGAGCGTCGGCGCCAATCGGCTGGACGACGCGACCCCCGTTGGCCTCGATGCGCTCGAGCGTGCCCGCCACGCTATCGACCATGATGTAGACGAGAAGACCGGGATCGAGGGAGGGCGGGCGATTGCGAACGAAAGCCCCGCTGATTTCGCCCGTCGCATCGTCGAATGCGGTGGCGCCATCGCCACGCTGCCGGATATTCCAGCCGAAAACCTGCTTATAGAACTCGGCGGAGCGTGCGATGTCGGTTGAAGGTACCTCGAGATAGCAGATTTTTCCGTGGGCAGGTTTTGGGACCATAGGGCGCACGGCGATTCTAGCATGTCCGGCGGACCGGCTTGAGCTTTGAAACCGCCGCGACCGGCCTCTACCCGCATTTACAAGATCGTCCTTTGATCGCCCTCGCGGCGGGTAACGCGTTCGCGGTCGAGGTACTCAAGCAGCGGGATGGCGTACTTCCGGCTGACCCCGGTCAGGTCCTTGAAGCCCTTGACGTCGATCTTGGGGGATCGGGCTTTTTGCGCGGCCATGGTTTGGCGCAGGCGGGCGAGCGCGGTCTGGTGAAAAACCAGCTCGTCAGAAACTTTGATCAGAGTCTTCTCGCGCAGCAGCAGCGTCACAATTTTCTCGGCCCGGGCGCGGTCGACCTTCAATCCTGCAAGAACCTCCCTGAGGGCGGGAACCCTCAGCCCGGCTGTCAGGAAGGCCTGCTCGATGGTCTTTCGCGACTCGGATTCCTCGTCTTTCATGACCACGCCCCGGCCCGGCAGGTGGACCACGTCGCCGGTAAGCGCCAGCCTTCTACTCTTGACCGCCCCCTCAAGCACCGCAGCGAAAGGCTCGGCCGAGAGTGCGGCCTGCTCGCGAAGCTCTTGTTTGGAGACGCCGGGAACGAGCGGATTGCGCCTGTGAAACTCCGCCACCAGACGCTCGAGCCGGAGGGAGGCGGTTTCGAACTCTCGCGCATCGACAAGCAGGTCGCCGTGTTTCACGATGGCTCCATCTGCGGCGAGCTTCGTCAAGTGCGGCAGGACCTGCTCGCGCGTGAATCCGGTTTCGCGAACCAGCTGGGCCATCGTGACGCCCTGCTCGAGGCGGCGCCGAATTCTCGCCCGCAGCCGATCGGCCCGATCGGCGCCGGCTTGGGTTTTCAGAAATTCGACCCGGGCGGAAACCGTGGTTTTCGCCGGTAACGCGTCGAGCACCACGCCGCCGCCGATGGTCGCGACCGGTGAAAACTGCCGCACGATGAAGCGGTCTCCGGGAACGACGAGGACCGGTGCGGCAAGCCGAAGCCGGGCGAGACCGTCGCTGCCGGGCTTCGACGTCGGGCTTTCATAAAGCTGGACGCTCGCAATCGTTTCCGAAGCGAAGGCGTGCAGGTGCACGCGCGCTCCGCTCTTTACCGGCCGGGCGGAGGGCAACAGGGAGAGTTGAACGTCGATCGAGGTGGAAGCCTCCAGCAGGCCGGGAGAGGCGAGCACCATGCCCCGCGCGAGCTCCTGCTTTTCAACTCCAGCCAGGTTCAGGGCCGTGCGTTCTCCGGCAAGAGCGCGATCTTCCTCCCGGCCGTGCACCTGCACGGCGCGAATGCGGACCCTGCGGCGGGAGGGGAAGAGTTCGAGCTCGCTTTCTTTGCGGATGGTGCCGGCGACGAGGGTCCCGGTAATGACGGTCCCGAATCCCTTCATGGTGAACACGCGATCGATGGGAAGACGAGCGATGGCATTCGTGTCGCGCGCCCGGAGCTGGCGGCCGATGCGGACAAGTTCGCGTTTGAGCTCTTCGAGTCCCGTTCTCCGCAGCGAGCTGACCGGGATGACAGGCGCAGCTTCGAGGAACGATCCCCGCAGGTAGTCTTCGACTTCGAGCCGCACCACTTCGAGAGTCTCGCGATCGACGAGCTCAGACTTGGTCAGGGCCACGATTCCCTGGCGAATTCCGAGCAGCCGGCAGATGTCAAAATGCTCGCGCGTTTGCGGTTTGATTCCCTCGTCGGCGGCAATTGCGAGCAGGACCAGATCGATTCCCCCCACGCCGGCCAGCATGTTGCGCACGAAGCGCTCGTGGCCGGGGACGTCGACGAACGCGAATCGAACCGGTTCCCCGCCCGGACCGGGCGCCTCCAGATGCGCGAAGCCGAGGTCAATGGTGATTCCGCGGCGCTTTTCTTCTTCGAGACGATCGGCATCGATTCCGGTAAGCGCCTTGACCAGAGCGGTCTTTCCGTGATCGATGTGGCCGGCCGTGCCGATGACGATCGATTTCATTTTGAGCTTCAGTATATGCGGGAGAGAGCTTCTCCCGGGCCGGAAGGGCGCGTGGGCTGAAACCGGAGAGCTGCGGGCCGAATCTCCCGGCGCGGCCGCAAAAAAACCCCGAATTTCGGCTATCCTCCGCGCTGGCGAAGGTGCGACAATGGGACTTTCCCCCCATGACGACCTCCGCCCTGGACATCACCCCTCAAGTCCTGCGCGACCACGGACTGACCGATAAAGAATACGACCGCATCAAGTCTCTGCTCGGCGGGAGGGAACCCACGCTCACCGAGCTCGGCATTTTCAGCGTGATGTGGAGCGAGCACTGTTCGTACAAATCCTCGCGGGTGCACCTGAAGCGGCTGCCCACCCGCAGTCGCCGCGTGCTGCAGGGGCCGGGCGAGAACGCCGGGATCCTTGACATCGGCGCGGGATGGGCCTGCGCGTTCAAGATCGAATCGCACAACCATCCCTCTTTTGTCGAACCGTTTCAGGGCGCGATGACCGGGGTGGGCGGAATTCTGCGCGACATTTTCACCATGGGCGCAAGGCCGGTCGCCCTGATGAATTCGCTGCGCTTCGGGCCGATCCAGCCAACTCCTCGAGGAACGGCAGGCGAGGCCCCGCCGGCCGGCGGAGTCCCGGCGCTTTCTGCCCGCGAAATCCGCCGCAATCACTCGATTCTCGAAGGCGTGGTGCGCGGCATCGCCGCCTACGGAAATTGCTTCGGCGTGCCGAACCTGGGCGGCGAGACCAAGTTCGAGGCCTGCTACTCGGCGAATCCTCTGGTCAATGCCTTCGCGCTCGGGCTGGTGAAGAAAGACCACATCTTCTACGCCAAGGCCGCCGGCGTGGGCAATCCGGTCATTTACGTGGGCGCGAAAACCGGCCGCGACGGCATCCACGGGGCCACCATGGCCAGCGAGGAATTCAGCCGGGAATCGGAAGCCAAACGGCCCAACGTGCAGGTGGGCGATCCGTTTCTAGAAAAGCTCCTGCTCGAAGCCTGTCTTGAAGCCATGCAGACCGGCGCCATCGTCGGCATCCAGGACATGGGCGCCGCGGGACTCTCCTGCTCCACCTGCGAGATGGGGGCGCGCGGCCGGGTGGGCGTCGAGATCGAGATGGACCGTGTTCCGCAGCGCGAAACCGGCATGAGCGCCTACGAGATCATGTTGAGCGAATCGCAGGAGCGCATGTTGCTGGTCGCCGAAAAAGGACGCGAAGAGGAAGTCTACCGGGTGTTCCGCAAGTGGGGCCTGGACGCAGTCGAGGTCGGGCGGGTGATCCGGGAAAATACCCTGCGCGTCGTCGAGCACGGAAAAGTGGTCGCGGAAATTCCCAACCCTGCGCTTACCGATGACGCTCCGGTGTACAGGCGGCCCGTCGAGCGGTGGGAGCCGCCGGTTTCGCGCGAGATGCCGGACGAGGTGCAACTGGTCGCGAAATCCGATTACACCGGGGACCTCAAACGCCTCCTGGGGAGCGGGAACATCTCGAGCAAGCGATGGATTTATCAGCAATACGACTCGATGGTGCAGACCAACACCGTCCGCGGACCGGGCGCGGGCGATTCCGGAGTGATTCGAATCAAGGGGTCCGGCCGCGGGCTCGCCATGGCGCTCGATGGAAATGGCCGCTGGTGTTATCTCGATCCCAAGCTGGGCGCGATGCATGCGGTGGCAGAAGCCGCCCGCAACGTGGCGTGTTCGGGGGCGGTCCCGGTTGGCGCCACCAACTGCCTGAATTTCGGGAACCCGGAAAAGCCGGCGATCATGTGGCAGTTTTCGCAGGCGATTGATGGAATCACCCGGGCTTGCGAGGAGCTCGAGATCCCGATCACGGGCGGGAACGTGAGCTTCTACAACGAAACGCTCGACCATGCGATCTATCCGACGCCGGTCCTCGGAGTGGTGGGAATTCTGGAGGATGCGACCCGGGCAGGATTTGCCCACTTCCGCGAGGCGGCGAAAGCGGTGGTGCTCGTGCGGGGGTCCGAGGCGGGCGACGGCACGGATGCGGAGATCGAATTCGGCTCCTCCGAGTACGCCAAAGAGATTCTGGGTGCGTTATGGGGATTCCCGCCCGCGCTCGAACTGGAGAGGGAAGCGGCGCTCGGAAAGGCGCTGGTGGAGTGGACCGCGGCGGGATGGATCGACTCCGCCCATGACTGCTCCGAGGGCGGGCTGGCCGTCTCGCTCGCCCGGTCGTCGTTTCCGCAAAGCATCGGGTGCTCGGTCAACCTGAGAGCCGAAGAGCTTCGACCGGAATTCGTGCTGTTCGGAGAGGATGCAAGCCGAGTGGTCATCTCCTGCGACCCGGCCATGGTGGCCCGCATCCAACAAGAAGCGGGGAAGCTGGGCATTTTTGCCGATCTGCTGGGCGAGACGGTTCCTGAAAAAATAGAGATCATGGTGGACGGGCGTACGCTTGTGTCGGCTCGGCTTTCCGAACTGAACGAGGCGTACGAGAACGCGCTCGGGCGGGCGCTTGAAAGCGAGCCTGTTCCCTTCACCAGTGTCGACTAAACAGGCCCGTTCGCCTGGAAAGTGCTCCACCCTGAGTACTCGTACTTCGTTCGGGCCAGGATGACAGAGGCGTTCGGTTTTTGCGGATAGCGGAGGGCAGGCGGCTGATGACGCAATTCGACAAATTTCGCGAGGAGTGCGGGGTGGTTGCGATCTATTCGCATCCGGAGGCGGAGACGCTCGCCTACCTGGGTCTGCACGCGTTGCAGCACCGCGGGCAGGAGTCGGCGGGCATCGTCAGCTCCGACGGCATGGCGCTGCACATTCACAAAGCCATGGGCCTGGTGGCCGACATCTTCACGGAAAAGAAGCTGAACAAACTGCGAGGCACACTGGCCATCGGCCACACCCGCTACTCGACCGCCGGCGACTCCGCGCTGCTGAACGCGCAGCCGATCATGGTGCAGTCCAACAAAGGGCTGATTGCGCTGGCGCACAATGGCAATCTGACCAACGCCCAGGAAATCCGGAGCCGCATGGAAGCGCAAGGCTCCATCTTTCAGACCAGCAGCGACACGGAGGTCATTGTCCACCTGATCGCGCAGTCGCGCGAGCACACCCTGCCCGAAGCGATTGCCGACGCGCTGCGCCGCGTCGAGGGGGCATTTTCACTGGTCATGATCAGCCCGGACCGCATTTTCGCGGCTCGCGATCCTCACGGGTTCCGCCCGCTGGCGATGGGACGCATCCCCTCTCCGGGGGAGCATTTGCCTGAGGCGATCGCCTTCGCTTCCGAGACCTGCGCATTCGACCTGATTGGCGCCGCTTACGAACGGGAAGTGAAGCCGGGCGAACTCGTGATCGTGGGGCCGGAAGGCATCAGTTCCCGCTTTCACGCGACGGCCACCCGGCAGTCGAGCTGCATCTTCGAGCACGTTTACTTTTCGCGTCCCGACAGCCGCGTGTTCGGCCGCTCCGTGCAGGAGAGCCGCGAACAGCTGGGCCGCCAGCTTGCCATCGAATCCCCGGCCGAAGCCGATATCGTTGTGCCCGTCCCCGACTCCGGCGTGACCGCGGCCATGGGTTATGCAGCGGAGAGCGGAATCCCTCTGCGCTTCGGATTGATCCGCAATCATTACGTCGGCCGCACGTTTATCGAGCCGCAGCAGTCGGTTCGCGATTTCGGCGTACGCCTCAAGCTGAATCCCGTTCGCAACCTGCTCGAGGGCAAGCGCGTGGTGCTGATCGACGACTCCATCGTGCGCGGCACTACCAGCAGGAAGATCGTCCGCATGGTGCGCGGCGCCGGGGCCAAGGAAGTTCACATGCGCATCTCCTGCCCGCCGACCATTTCTCCTTGTTTTTACGGGGTCGATACTCCGCGGAAGAATGAGCTGATTGCCGCCAACAACACGATCGAAGAGATCCGGCGGTTCGTGGGCGCCGATTCGCTGGGGTATCTTTCGCTCGAAGGGCTCAAGAAGGCCTGCCACGACGGCGAGAAGACGACCTACTGCACGGCCTGCTACACCGGGCGCTATCCCACCCATTTGGTGGACGTCGAGGAGATTCAGCCTGCGGTCCTTGAGGAGCGCTGAGCAGCCGAACCCTGTGGCAGGGCTGTCCCTCTTTAAACAGCTTCGACCGGTTCCGGCAGAAACTTCCTGGTCCCGGTCTCCCCGAGACCGCTACAGCTTGCGAGCCGAGGCGACCCGCGGAATACCCTGGAGATCGCTCGTGATCTCGACCTCTTCCCAGCCGGACAACAATTCCCGCACCGCCCGGCTCACCGTCCCGCTGATTTCAATGACCAGCCAGCCGCCGGGCCTGAGCACCTGGCGCGCCTGAGGAATGAGCCGTTCGATCACCTCCGTTCCAGCCGGTCCCGCGAACACGGCATTGCGGGGCTCGAACCTGCGCACTTCCAGCTGCACCGACTCTTCTTCGGATTCGCCCACATAGGGAGGGTTCGAGACTACGAAATCGAAGGATCTCCCTTCCAGTCCGTCAAGCAGGTCGGTCTGGTGAAATCGAATGCGGGCGTCGGCCCGGTGCCGCGCCGCGTTGGCGCGGGCGATTTCCAAAGCCGCGGGGGAAATTTCGGTGGCGAGGATTTCTGCCTGCGGCAGCTCTTTCGCGAGCGCCAGGGCAATACATCCGGAGCCGGTACCGACGTCGACAACGGTCCCCGGCCAGAATGCGCCGCTCACACGATGGAGTACGGCTTCGACCACATGCTCGGTTTCCGGGCGGGGAATCAGCACCGCCGGACCTACGATCAGATCCATACCCCAGAACTCCTGATGCCCGGTGATGTACTGCGCGGGAATGCCCTGCGAGCGTTCCTCGAGGGCTGCTTCGTAGCGCGCCTGCTCGTCCGGGGTGAGTTCGTGTTCGGGATGTCCGTAGAGATAGGCCCGATCGCGGCCCAGAGTAAACATGAGCAACAACTCGGCGTTCATGCGGGGAGAAGGGACGCCGCGAGCGGCTAGACGCTCGATCGCGGCCTTGAGGATTTGCCCGAGAAACACAGGGCTATTGGACCACAGGCCGGAAACGCTTCCTACTGCGGCGGCTGGCCCGGCGCCCCCGGAGGTCCGCTCGTATTTTGCTGCTGCTGCTGTTGCTGCAGTTCGCGCAGCAATTGTTCCGGCGTCTTCACGGCAGGCGCATTCTGCTGCTGGTCCGGCTGTTCAGCCGCAGGTTCGTCTTCGGTTGGCTGGGCGTCCTGGGACACCGCATCGCTCGAGGAATCCTCAGCAGCCCCGCTCTCCACCTCGGGCACCGTTTGCAGGTTCTGCTGGTCCGCGGGATTATTGTTGGGCTGCGGTTCATGAGCGACAGGCTCGGGACCGCTGGCTTTGGCCGTGAGCACGATCGCCTTCAACGCGCCGGGATCCGCGGGGGAGCCCACGAGAACGTAATCGTAGTGCGAACCGTTGAGCAGTTGCGCAATAACGTCGCGCGGGGCGCCGGGGCCAAACTGCCCGACCACGCGCTCGCTCGACACGGTTGGCATGTCGACCGAGGCGCCGGTCTTCTGACGGACTGCATTGAGGACATCGCCCATGGTGGAATTCTTTGCCAGAATCGTGAGCTTGCCGTCCTGAAAATTCACCTCCGGCGGAGACGAGGGGCCTTGTTCCGGGGTCAATTCCGGCGGAGCCGAGGCCTGGCCCGCGGCGGCCGCCTGCGGCTGGGGAGCAGCGGCTTTGGGGGCGGCTTTCTGCGATTTGGGGCGGTGCGTGTCTTCGGTCGCGGCAAAAACCGCAGAGCACAAAACAAGCACGAAAACGAGATGGGCGAGATTACGAAACATAGTTCGACGCTGCCTTTTCAGCGCGGACAACCAGGGAACGCCCGACCGAAGCTTCCATGCAATGGAAGTGGCTGAAACCAGTTCCACTCATTGTAAGATGCGATTCTAGCACCGGAGCAAAGCAGGCGGGATTACTGCTGCGGGGCAAAGTAACCTTTGCGCGCCCGGACCTGAAGGTCTTTTTTTACCGAGGTGATTTCGATCGGGCGAAAGCGGCCGTTGGCCTCGAAATCCGCGGGATGATACGAGACGACATACTGACTGCGCAATTCGTCTTCGATCGCCGAAAAGGAATTCTTTATGTCCTTCATTTTGAAGGGGAAAAAAGCCCGCCCGCCGGTGGCATCGGCAATCTGCTGAAGGGTCCTGTCGCCGCGCAGGATCAACCCGCTGTCATCGGTTGAAACCGTGTAGATGATCACCTGGGCGCGCTCGGCCATGTAGATCGCCTGTCCGAGCGTATGCTCGCTCTGGTTGTCCTCCCCGTCGCTCACAATGACAAGCGCGCGGCGCACCGGGCGGTTCGTGTCCGGGTCCTCTTTCATCAGCTTGTCCTTGCAGGCGTTAAAGATCGCATCGTAGAGAGCAGTACCGCCGCCGTCCTGGAGTCGTTGAATCCCCCGCGACAGCAGGCTCACATTGTCGGTGAAATCCTGCGCCACTTTGCTGTGCGCGTTGAATCCCGAGACGAAGGCGCGGTCATAATGAGGCCGGATGACGCGCTGAAGAAAGCCGGTGGCGGCGTCCTGTTCGAATTGGAAGCGGCCATGGACCGAGCCGCTGGTATCGATCAGCAGGCCCAGCTGCAGGGGCAGGTCGGTTTCCTGGGAAAACCGGACGATCGACTGCGGCGGCTTATGGTCGTCGAGAATGCTGAAATCCTCCTGATTCAGATCCCGGACGAACTTGCCATGCTTGTCCATGGCGATGAACAGCAGGTTCACCTCGTTTACCCGCGATTTGATGGTGACGATGGAACTCGGCTGCGTGGAATCGAAACCCGGGGAGGAAACGGTAAGATCGGGTGCGGGATTCATGTAGGTGTTCTGCGCCCCGACGGGAAGGGCTGTCAGAACGGCCAGCGCGAAGATTGCATGTATGTAGTTCATTCCCGAATCACCCAAAAATTGCACACAGAGCCGCGCCCGGCGGCTGCCTCAAGTAATTAGATGCACGTCGCTTGCCGAAGACGCAAACTGACCGAGCGTCCGGCTCGACTCTAGCCGACTGGCGCGGGTTTTCCAAGTCGCAAGAAAGGTGAGCTGAAACGGCCCTCAGGCCGAAAGATTTACCGGGCCGCAAAACTGCCCGGGAAGGCAGAATGGCTCCTGGTTCTTCGCCAAATCGACGCGAGCATGACGCTTGCATGAAAAGACGTGAGCATGAAAGCCAGTCGGCCGCCGTGCTACCCGCGCGGCCTGCGCTCGGGCGTTGAAGAATGGCCACGAGAACCGACAAACGAATTCCCGAAAAACCATAAGACGGATGGAGATTTTCTGGATATTACCCGTCCGGCGACTCCAGGAGGCTCACCGGGCAGTCTCAAACCGGCCCAAAACGGCCGTCGACTTCAGCAACCGGCGTGATGGTATTTCGAAAATGGAGAGCATTCCCCCCCGAAGCTCCGCCATCGACGTTCCGGAAGCGCAAGTCCGGGTGTTCAACTCGCGGCGAGACCATCTACTTCGAAAATCATCGACGGGCACGAAAGCCGAAGCCGCAAGACGCACATCGAGCAGTCCCCACAGCCCGCGATGCGAAGGAGGGCAACCGAGGTTTCTATGCGGGCTGAAGCTCTCTCCTGCCTGTTCGCGCCCCCGCCGGCTGCGCAGCGGGATTTCCTTTCCAGGCTCGATCTTGCGGCGGCTCTGATTCCATGGCGGCAGAGTAATAAGGAGACAGGGGCGAGCGGGTCAGCCGCCTCACGACGCTCGAGTGACAATTCGACTTAGTCGCCTGCGGCAAGAACCTTTCGCATCCGAAAATCGCTTAGTTTTTGCTCGGACTCAGGCGGGGAACTTAGCGCTCCGCTTAGTAGGGACTTTGCCCTATAAGCAGGTGGATTCCCTACGCAAAACTCCCCGGAAAATACCTTACTTACACCTATTCTAGTAAGCAACCCGGCTTCCATTCGCGGTGCTATTCACGTGAAAGCCGCACATATTTCACTCGATATTAAACGTTGGTTCATCAGTTATTAATGAAGCGGCAGCTACGATTGTAACTAAATCCGCAGTCGTGCAAGGCCTTGAAGTTTGCGCCGTAAAAAATTTTTCTTGTCTTGCAGTTCTAAACGTTACTCAGGAGAGACGACAATGAAGCGATTTATGGCTTTGGCGCTAACGCTCACGCTGTCGGCGTTTGCGGCTCAAGCCCAGCAAACTACGGAAACTACTACCACTACTACCCGGACGACAGCCCACCACCGAAAATCCGCTGCAGCCACGCAGGCTCAGGTGGACGAATTAAAACGGGCCCTGGAGGCCCAGCAGGAGCAGATCAGCCAATTGAGCCGGCAGTTGCAGACCCGCGACCAGGAACTGCAGCAGCTGCAACAAACGCTTACCCAAAGCCAGACCAACGTAACCCAGGTGAGCTCGAAAGCCGATGCCGCGGCTTCGCGGGCGGCCGAGAACCAGCAGATGGTCACATCGCTGCAGAACGACGTTACCGACCTGAAGACCAACACAACCAATAATGCGACCGCGCTCCAGGAAACGCAAAAGAAATTCAACCAGGCGATCGAGAGCCCGGCCGCACTCCACTATAAGGGCATAACGATCACGCCCGGCGGCTTCATGGCGGCAGAAACCGTGTGGCGGCAGCGCGCCCTGGGTTCGGACATCAACACGCCCTTCAACTCCGTAGCGATGCCGGGCGCAAATGGAGCCAACGTGAGCGAGTTCTATGGCTCCGGCCGCCAGTCCCGGGTTTCGTTGCTCGCCGAAGGCAAGATCAACATGGCCAAGCTGACCGGCTACGTGGAAGCCGACTTTCTGGGCACGGGCATCACGTCGAACAACAACCAAAGCAACAGCTACGTGCTCCGCCAGCGTCAGGTGTGGGGCCAAGCGGCACTGAACAGCGGTTTCGCCGTCACCGGCGGACAGATGTGGAGCCTGGTCACAGAGACCGGCAAGGGGCTCGACAACCGAAGCGAGCTACCGCCTATGACCATAGACCCGGCTTATACCGTGGGTTTCAGCTGGGCGCGCCAGTACGGCATTCGCTTCACGCAGAACTTTCACAACCATTTCTGGCTGGGCGCCGCGATTGAAAACGCCCAGGGAATTTTCTCGGCGAGCGGGCAGGCGGCAAACTTTCTGCTCGGTTCGGCGGGTACGAGCGGCGGTCTCTTTAATCCTACGGCAACCTATACCTTCAATCGCACGCCCGACTTCATATTCAAGGCGGCAGCCGAATCCGGGTTTGGACACTTTGAGTTGTTTGGCGTGGTCCGCAACTTCCGCGACCGGATCTTCCCGTTCGCAACTGCTAGCACTCCTAGCGCTTTGGGAGCCACCAATTTCTCGACTACCACCGCGGGCGTAGGCGCCAACGCGCGACTCTCGCTGGCCAAAAAGCGCTTCGTCCTCGGCGCGCACTTCCTGGGCGGGGACGGCATGGGACGCTACGGAGCAGCCAATCTTCCCGACATTACCGTGAACCCCGACGGCACCCTCGCAACTCTGAAGAGTTACCAAGCTCTGGGAACTGTCGAATTCCACTTGACCAAGCTGGATTGGTACTTCAACGGAGGCGGCGAGTTCGTGGGAAGGCACTTCGAATTCAACCCCAAAGGCGCCACCGTGGGATATGGTTCGCCGACGGCCGTCAACACCGGCTGCTACGTAGAGGTCCCTCCGGGCTCGGCCGGCGCAACCCCTGGATTCTCAGTACCGGGAGCCGGGTTCCAGCCCAGCAACCCGGCCAACTGCAACGCGACCACGCGCAACATTATCGAGGGCACGACGGGCTTCTGGTATCGGGCCTACAAAGGGCCGAAGGGAACCATACAGTTCGGACCGCAATACTCCTACGTGGTGCGTAACACCTGGAATGCTTGCGGCTCGGCGGCGCTGCTCGGACCGTGCACGGTTTCCCACTTCTCGCAGCCGCGCGGTATTCAGAACATGTTCCTGACGTCATTCCGCTACTACATACCCTGAGTGGTCGGGATCTAGAGCCATGGCTCCGCCGCTCAGGCGTCGGAGCCATTTTTTTTGTTTGTCAGAAGAGTGGAGTCAGCGGCAACGAGTGTGCCTGACCGCCGGGATACCCCCCCGAGACCCCTAAGATCCCGGGAGTAACCTTCCGATTCAGGAGCGTCGCTTTCTTCGAGAGCTCCATGTACTAGTGGGACGTGGTTTCACGAAATTCTAAGGTGTTCGTTGTATTGCCTGTCGCTTCAGCGGGTTTGTAGTCTGCTGTCGGAGCTCCTTCTTTATTCCTGAAAAATCTGACCAGTAGCGGGCGCGGCGTCGGCGTACGTGTGCGCGGCCGAAGAATCTTGGGGGGAAAATGAAGTTTCAAGCGCTGGGGCTCCTCTTGTTAGGCGGCATGGGCTGGGCGCAGGTCCCGCAGTCGCAGCATGTCTGGATCATCACCGAGGAAAACCACAGTTACGAAGCGGTGGTCGGCAATGCCAATATGCCGTACTACCAATCCCTGACGGCCAAGTACGGACTGGCCGCCCAGTATTACTCGGAGGAGCATAATTCGCTTTCGGCGCTGATGTGGCTGGTGGCCGGGCAGGAGGTAACGACCAACGACAGTACCACGGCATGCTTCAACCTCAATAACATCGGAAGACAGCTGATCCGGCAAGGCTACCGCTGGCGTTCCTATCAGGAGGATTTGCCCTATCCAGGCTTCAAGGGAGTAAGTTACGGCAGTTATCTGCGCCGCCACAATCCGATCATCGATTTCACCGACACCTGCGCGTCGGGCCAGGCCACCAATTCCGTGCCTTTTTCGCAGCTTGAAACCGATATCCGGAACCACACCACGCCGAACTACGCCTATATCACTCCGAACGTGACGCATGACGCACACAACGGGTCGCTGGCGCAAGCCGACGACTGGCTGTCGCAAGAAGTGCCGGCAATCCTGGCCCTGAAGGAGTTCCAGCCGGGCGGAGATGGCATCCTGTTCATCGTTTGGGATGAATCCGGCCTTTCGAGCGGCTCGGGCCAGGACAATCGGTGTACCTCTACCATTACAAGCGGCTGCGGAGGCCGCGTGCCCACGCTCGTGATCGGACCGCAGGTAAAGCCCGGCTTCAAGTCGACCATCCGCTACGATCATGCCAATCTGCTGCGGACGGTATGCGATGCGATGGCGCTCGCCGCTTGCCCCGGCGCCGGACAGGTGGCGAGTCCCATGACCGATTTTTTCAACGCCGTCAAGGTTTCGAATCCTTTCCCGAATACGGCGGTGGCATCGCCGGTGCACATTCAAGCAACGACCTCGGACAACTCTTCGGTATTCGCCATGCAGGTCTATGTGGATGACGCGCTCAAGCATCAGGCCCTCGCAAAGTCGCTGAATGCCTGGGTGCCCATGGCAAACGGCAGGCACCATGTGGTCGTGCAGTCCTGGGACAGCCGGGGGGGCATCCACAAGCGCGGCCTGTATGTCACGGTCCAACCGGAAGCGGTCGTCATCACCAATCCCGCTCCGGCGTCGGTGGTCGGCCATTCGGTCCGCCTGGGCGCCACAGCGGGGGGCACACAGGCCGTCACCCGGATGCAGCTATATCTGGACGGAAGCTCGCAGTCGGTGGCGAGCGGCAGCAGCCTTAACTATTCCCTGCCGCTAACCAATGGCAGCCACACAATCGCGGTCGATGCATCCGAGCAATCCGGAGGGCTGGTGAACAGTAAGGTTTCCGTGACAGCGGCGAGTCCCACGGTGAACATCCTTTCTCCTCAACCCAATTTGCACCGTATTTCCCCGATTGATGTCTCGGCGACGACCGTCGATCCCACTCCGGTTGTGGCAGTCCAAATCTATGTGGACAACCGGCTCAAATACCAGGTAAGCGGGACGGGCGTCCAGGCCAGTCTTGATCTCGCTCCCGGCACGCACTGGATCGTGGTGCAGGAATGGAACAGCTCGGGCGCAAATTACAAGAAGGGCGTAACCGTGACTGTGAATAATGTTCCCATCACGTTCTTGTCGCCCAAGGCGAACGCAACGGTAAGTTCGCCGGTAACGATTCAGGCGTCGGCGCCCGCGAGCAGTCCGGTCGCAGCCATGCAGATCTACATCGATAACACGCTCCGGTACACTGCATCGGGGCGATCGATTCGCAAGGCCTTCAGTCTGGCGGCGGGCCGCCACTACATCGTGGCCAAGGGCTGGGACAGCTCGGACCACAACTGGTATTCGGGCGAATACGTTACGGTCAAATAAACTTGAAAGCGGTTCGCACAGAGGCGGGCGGCTCGCGCCCGCCAGATCTCTCGTCGGGTGCGGGTCTTCGAGCGGGCGGCCTGTGGCTGCCCATGCGGTTGAGAACCGCCGCTTTGAAACGCAGACCTCGTCGATTTCGTGAGTAACGTTTGCGTCCGATTGGTCGCCAAGCTTTGACGCCCGGGGATTCCCGGGACGGGCCCCGGTACTCGAAAGACGCGACCGCCGAGCAAGCCGGCCCCTGATTTCAATCAAGCGAGCTATGGCTCAGAATGGGCTGAGCAGAATTCATTTCGGCTTTCCGGGCCGAACGATTCCGGCTTAGAAAATCCGCCACAATCCACGCTGAGCCGGCGATTGCCAGGTTTTGCGCATTTCCCGCCCAATTGGTCAGCTTGTGCGGGTCCGCGAAAGGCGCGGGCAGCCAGATCAGCAGTCCGAAGCCTATGATCATCGCGGTAAGCAGCCGGGCGGCCAGAAGAGCCGAACGCCCCGTGAGTAATGCGATTGCGGCGAGCGCAAAGGCGGCGGTGGTCGCAAACGCCCAGAACCTTTGACCGGGAGGAATCCACCGCGGCACGAACTTCGCCACGCTCGACATGTAAAAGACGTGTACCAGCATGAAAGAGATCACGCAGATTCCAAAGACGATGTACCCCATCCGAGCCAGACCTGCGGCCGGTTCGGAATCGCTCCCGGACTCAGCCGCGTAAACAATCAGCGCGCCCGACACAATCGAAAGCTGCTCGAAAAGATTGCCATAACGATCGTAGACCAGCGGTTCGGCAAGGATGCGGGGAACCCAGAGCAGCGCGAAGACAAGAAAAACTCCGACTAGCGCCAGGGCCCGATCCGCACGGTTCTCCGCCATTGAATCGCAATGCCGCCCAATACTTCGACGGCAGCGGCCAGCGCCACGAGGATCTCACGGTGGGGAACTTTGCCGAGCGCCTGGGTCTGTTGCCAGGGGGCGCCAAAGTCGTGCCAGACCAGACTGATGACACCGAAGGTTATGGCGGCCGCGCCGTACACATGCCGGCCGAGATAAGTCTTTGTCATTTTGGACGCAGTCGACTCCGCCGGACCGCCGGCGGCGCGGGCGGCGCGTCCTGCCTTCCCTTCGCGGTCCTGCCCGCCGAGGGCGCCGGGAGCGGAATCCAGCTTACTTTGCCAGGGCATCGCGATTGCGTTTGGCCCAGTCGCTGTTTTTCTCGACCGCCTTCAGCGGCGGTCCGCCTTGTGTGCCGCAGGCGCAAGGGCCTTCCATCTTGGCTTCGGTCATGCAGGAACACGATTTGTCCTTGAGACAGGCGCACACGTACACAACGTTCCCCTTACTCCCGCCTTCGCCCTTCATCGCGCCGGAAGCGTTCTGCGCTTGACTGCCGGGTCCCCCGCTCGAAACCAGGAACGCGGCGAGCGACAGCAAAGCAACACGAGCAACCAATCTGCTTCCCTTCTTCATACCTCTCCTCACACCTCTTGCGAGGAGCGTGCCATCGAATCCGGGCCGCGCGCAATACCCACTTAGGTCGAGTTTTGTATAGCCATTGTGGCTTCGCCCGAAGGCAGTACGGTTCTTGAAGGGGTGTTCGAGGAAAGCGGTTCGAGGGAAACACGGCGGCGGGCCTGGAAGGCGGCTCAGGCCCCCAATCGTCAGGGGTGCCATCTCTTAAACAGCAACGCGCCGTTTGTCCCGCCAAAGCCGAACGAGTTCGACATCGCGTATTCGACGGCGGCTTTTCGTGCATGGTTGGGAACGAAATCCATGCCCGCGGTCTCAGGGTCCTGGTTCTCCAGATTGATGGTAGGCGGAAGGATCTGGTCGCGCAGCGCCAGCACGGTAATTCCCGCTTCGAGTCCTCCCGCCCCGCCGAGCAGATGGCCGGTCATGGACTTGGTGGAGCTTACGGCGACCCGGTGATCGCCGAAGAAGTTGCGGATGGCATGGGCTTCGAGCGTGTCCCCGATCGGCGTGGAAGTGCCGTGGGCGTTCACGTATCCGATGTCGCTCGCTTGGATTTTCGCGTCGCGCACGGCATTTTTCATCACGCGGAAGCCGCCCTCGTGCTCGGGCGCGGGCTGCGTAATGTGATACGCGTCTCCGCTCATGCCGTAGCCGACGATCTCGGCGATCGGCCTGGCTCCGCGCGCGCGCGCGTGCTCGAGCTCCTCCAGAATCAAAATTCCCGCGCCCTCGCCGATCACGAACCCGTCGCGGTCGCGGTCCCATGGCCGGCTGGATCTTTCCGGCTCCTCATTGCGGGTTGAAAGGGCGCGGAGCGCGGCAAATCCGCCCACCCCCATCGGAGTAATGGCGGCTTCCGATCCGCCCGCGATCATCACATCGGCGTCGCCGTGCTCAATGATGCGGAAAGAATCGCCCACCGAGTGGGCGCTGGTGGTGCACGCCGTCGCCGTCGCCTCGTTCGGTCCCTTGGCTCCAAATCGCATCGAGACATGCCCGGCCGCGAGGTTTACGATCGCCGCCGGAATGAAGAAAGGAGAAATCTTGCGCGGACCGCCTTCAAGGAGCGCCGTGTGCTCCCGTTCGATGATGTCAAACCCGCCGATACCCGATCCAATATGCACGCCCACCATCTCGGCGTTCTGGGGCGTCACGGTGAGGCCGGACATGCACATCGCTTCCTCGGCCGCGGCCAGTGCCAGGTGGATGAAGCGGCCCATCTTCTTGACTTCTTTTTTCTCGATGAAATCGAGCGGGTCGAAATTGCTGACTTCGGCGGCAATCCGGCAGGCGTGCTTCGAGGCGTCGAATTGCGTGATCCGGCGCACGCCGCTTCTTCCGGCCAGCAGATTTCTCCAGACTTCTTCGGTCTTATTGCCGAGCGCGCAGATCAGGCCAAGACCGGTAATGACAACGCGCCGCGCCAACTAGCGTCCACCTTCCCCGCGTGTGCGCAGGGACTCCCGCGCTTCCGCGAGCCGCGGGAAACTGCTCCTCGCATCCGTCGCTTCATCCGACGGTCGGGCAGGGGATCCTTCTTCAGGAGCCGTCGCCCATTCCACTCGCCCGAGGGAATTCCCGCCTGCGTGATGCAGCAAGCCCGGATCCAACTACTTCCCCGCCTTTGCGTGTTTGCCGATGTAATCGATCGCGTCCTGCACGGTGCGGATTTTTTCCGCGTCTTCATCGGGGATTTCGATTTCAAAAGCCTCCTCGAAGGCCATGACGAGTTCGACGGTGTCCAGCGAGTCGGCGCCCAGGTCGTCCACGAACGAGGCGGTGGGGGTCACTTCGCCCTCGTCCACTCCAAGTTGTTCCACGATAATCTGCTTCACTTTTTCATCAACGGCTGCCATGTGGCTCCTCGCTCAATTTAGTTGGACCGCGGGGACAAATGGAAATCCTAATCGCTGCTGGAGGCGGTGGTCAAACCCGCGCAGCCCATCACCCCCATTGCTCCCCATCCTCGCTCCCCATCATTATAGAATCGCGCTGTAGAATCGCGATGGTTTGAAAGTGTTCCCGCTACTGTGGCCCGCGGCAACTCTCATCGAAGCGGTTTTCGCAGGCAAAGGAGGGGCGCGCGAACGGGCACTTTGAGCCCCGGTCGCACCTCCTGCCGGGCGCCAGGAACGGGGTCTGGTTCAGGAAAACCCGGAGAGGCTCGAGTCCGCGGTAGCGCCTCGATATCGGTTAGAACGCCATGGTTCCCATCTAAAATCATTCGGGCCATCATGCGAGCCGTCGTCCAACGTGTGAGCCGCGCCCAGGTGAGCGCCGGCGGAGAAATTGTGGGAAAGATCGGCCCGGGGCTGCTCGTTCTCGTAGGGGTCTCGAAAACCGACACTCCGGCGGATGCAGAGTACCTCGCGGCGAAAATCCTCGGGCTTCGCATTTTCGACGACGACGAAGGCAGGATGAACCGGTCTCTCGGGGAAACCGGCGGTTCGGTGCTCGCCGTTTCACAGTTCACGCTTTACGGCGATGTACGCAAGGGCAAACGGCCATCGTTCGACGCGGCCGCCCCGCCGCCGGCCGCCCTGGAGCTCTACGAATATCTCATTTCCAAGATTCGCCAAGCCGGAGTGGCCGTCGAGACCGGCCGCTTTCAGACAACGATGCGGGTGGAGCTGGTTAACGACGGGCCGGTCACAATCCTGCTCGATTCGACCAAGGCATTCTGAGCCGGCCAAACCGCCCGGAACGTAAATGCGGGTTCGCTCGAGCCGGGCTTGCGGATCCCCTGCGATGAACCTCGCTTCCGATTGGCCGGCGCAGGCCGGCCGTGGCGGCTTCGGCCGTCGTCTGACTTCCTGGTCTTTACCTTCTTGGTCTTGCTCCAGGGGTCTCAGGACGGTCAGAGCTGGTGGGACTTAATCGGATGCGATGTCGGCAAGCCTCAGGGCCTCGACCGAGGCTTTGACGTCGTGGGTGCGGATGACATGAGCGCCTTTGAGCGCCAGCGCCACCTCCGCCCCCAGTGTCCCAAACCGGCGATCGGCGACCCCGGCATCTTTTCCGTCCCTGGCCAGGGCCCGGCCGATCAGCGATTTTCGCGAAACTCCTGCCAACAGAGGAAACCGCAACTCCTCGAACTCGGCGAATCGCCGAACCAGCGGATAATTTTCTTCCATTCGCTTGCCGAAGCCGAAGCCGGGATCGAGGATGATATGGTCGCGTTTTATGCCGGCCAGGACCGCCCCTTCGACACGCTGGAGAAGTTCTCTTCTCACCAGCATCACCAGGTCGGCCACGTTTTCGAGCGACTGCCACTGGTCGGGGCGGCCCCGGGTGTGCACGAGAACCACGCCGCAATTCAGGCTGGCGAGGGTTTCCTTCATCTCCGGGTCCCAGGTCAGGCCGGAGACATCGTTGACGATCTCCGCGCCGGCCTCGGCGGCGCCGCGCGCCACCCTGGCCTTGTAGGTGTCGATGGAAAGAACTGCCGACGGCCGCGCGTTCTTTACTTCCGCGATGACGGGCAGCACGCGCCGCAATTCTTCGTCGGAGGAGACGACCGGATCCCCGACCGCCACTCTGGCGCCGGGGCGGGTCGATTCCCCGCCGATATCAACAATGTCCGCACCTTGCTCGAGCAGTTCGAGCGAGCGGCGGACGGCCGCATCCGGCGTGAAATGCTCGCCGCCGTCGGAAAACGAATCCGGAGTAACGTTCACGATTCCCATGACCAGGGTCCGCTTGCCCAGCACGAGCGAGCGGCGGCCGAGATTCCAGGTGAACACTGGGCGCATAGTGGAACGTCCTGAACGGTCTTGAAGCCGAAGGAGAGGAAACATCCCAGGGCACAGATCCGGATGGGGCCGGAATCAGCCCGTTCAACTGCAGGAATTATCGCCCGGCGCGGAAACCGGGAGCAACGCTCTCTGGTGCTAGAATTGCCTTTGTAGAATGCACCCTCGTCGATTGCCCCGGTCCTGCTTCTGCGCGGTATTGGCGTTGCTTGCCTTGGCGCCCTGCCTGCGGGCCGCGCCGCATGGGTCCCGGGTTTCGCTGAAGAAACACATCGAGGCCATCGTGGCGCAGCCCGACCTCGCCAAGGGCTTCTGGGGAATCGAGATCGCCTCGGCGGGCGGCAAGGTCATCTACTCGCTGAACTCCGACAAACTGTTCACGCCCGCTTCCAACACCAAGCTGTTTACAACGGCAGCCGCTCTCGCGCTGATCGGCCCGGATTACAAGTTCCGCACCACGGTCGAAACCAACGGCTCGCTTGACAAATATGGCCGTCTCAGCGGCGATGTTGTCCTCGTCGGGCGCGGCGACCCGACGCTTTCCGGACGCGAGCTTCCCTACAACGTGCACACGCAACGCAACTCCGACCCGGTGCGGGTCCTTGAACAGCTCGCCGACGAACTGGCGCAGAAGGGCGTGAAATACGTGGATGGCGACGTAGTTGCGGATGACACCTACTTCGCCTTCGAGCGTTACGGGGAAGGCTGGAGCCAGGACGACCTAGTGTGGGCCGATGGAGCCCCGGTCTCCGCGCTCACCATCAACGACAACGTGGTTTTCGTGAGCATTCTGCCCGGCGCGCATCCCGGCGACAAGGCTTTCGTCAGTGTCACGCCCTTTGCCGATTACTACACCATCGACAACCGGATGATGACGTCGCCCGCGGGCAGCGGGCGGCGAATCTATATCAATCGCGAACCAGGCTCGACGCAGCTGACCCTGTGGGGAACCATTCCGGTCGACGACACGGGCGCAAACGAAGGGCTTGCCATCGACGACCCGGCTGAGTTTGCCGCCAAGCTGTTCCGGCATCTGCTGGAAGTAAGAGGCATCGCCGTATACGGGAAACAGCGCACCCGCCACACCGAACTTGCCAGCTTGTCGACCTTTACCAGCACCGTTGTTGCCGGCGGAGGCGGCGGGGACCACACTCTCGCCTCGCCGGCCGGACCGCTGGTGCTGGCCGAGTATCAGTCGGCGCCGCTTTCTGAGGACATCCAGGTCATTAACAAGGTGAGCCAGAACCTGCACGCCGAGATCCTGCTGCGCCTGCTCGGGCGGGAAAAGGGAACTGCCGGAACGGTCGAGGCGGGCCTGGAAGTCCTGCGCGGGTTCTTGAATAACGCCGGCATTCGAAGCGACGAATACGACTTTCATGATGGGTCCGGATTGTCGCGGCAGAACCTTGTGACCCCGCACGCCATCGTTCAGCTTCTCGAATACGCCGCCAGCCAGCCGTGGGGCGAGGAGTATCGCCAGTCGCTTCCCGCTGCCGGCGTAGACGGCTCGCTTGCCGACCGGATGAAGGACCTCAATCAGGCAACCCGCATTTACGCGAAGACCGGGTCTCTGGGCGGTGTGAAGAGTCTCTCCGGATACGCCGTCACTGCAAAAGGCGAGCGGCTGGTATTTTCGATCGTTTCCAACAATGTGAGCGCCTCGGCCAAACGGGTGACCGACGCCATTGACAACATCATCGAAGCCGCAGTTCAGAATTCCTCGAAATAACCGAAAGCTCCCCGGTTCCCCGCCGGAAAATGCCGGCGCACGGGGCCCGTCTATAATTCTCGAGACCTGGTCAAGCAAGGAGGAACGCATGTCGCAAGCGATACCGGACAAATACCGCGATCTGTTCACAAAGCGCGCATTCGCCAGCCTGGGAACCATGATGCCCGACGGAACTCCGCAGGTCACGCCGGTGTGGGTGGATCTCGACGGGGATCTGGTCGTGGTCAACACCGCCAAGGGCCGCCAAAAAGACAAGAACATGCGCCGCGATCCGAACGTGGCGCTGGCCATCATCGATCCCGACAATCCGTATCGCTATCTGGAAATTCGCGGCCGCGTGGCCGAGATCAGCGAAGATGGCGCCGACGCGCACATTGACAAGCTGGCCAAGAAATATCTGGGCGCGGACAAGTACCCATACCGGCAGTCCGGCGAAGTGCGTGTGATGTTCAAAATCCGCCCGGAGCGCACCAGCACGATGGGATAGGCCGTCTCGCCTGGCCTTTCGAAAAACCTGACGGTTGCTTCGAGAGACCCAAGCGGGCCGTGCGAGGTTCCCGGGTCTTCTGGCCCGGTGTACCGGCGGTGAAAATGAGTTCCATGCTCGACCGAACGGAATCCCCCCGGGCGGTGAAACCGCTCGACATCGGCTGGGTGCGCGCGCAATTTCCCTCGCTCGCGCGCGAGATGAACCGGCGCCCGATCGCCTACCTCGACGGGCCGGGCGGAACGCAGGTTCCGGCGCGCGTGATCGATGCCATGGCGAATTACTTGCGCGCGCACAATGCCAACACCTGCGGCGCCTACGCGACCAGCCGCGAAACCGATCAGATGATCGCCGACGCGCGCTCGGCAATGGCCGACTTCCTCGGCTCGGATCCGAACGAGATCGTCTTCGGGCCGAATATGACTTCCTTGACCTACGCGATCAGCCGCTCGCTCGGCCGGGAACTTGGGCCGGGAGACCAGATTCTCGTTACCCGCCTGGACCATGACGCCAATGTCTCTCCCTGGCGGGCCCTCGAGGAATGCGGCGCAAAGGTCGAGTTCGTCGACATCCGGCGCGAGGACTGTACGCTCGACATGGACGATCTCGAGCGGAAACTCGGTTCGCGTTCGAAGATTCTGGCCGTCGGTTATGCCTCGAACGCCGTCGGCACCATCAACGACGTGAAGCGCGCGGTGCGGCTTGCCCATCGGGCGGGGGCGCTCGCCTACATCGATGCCGTGCACTATGCGCCGCACGGGCCGATCAACGTCGGCGAGCTCGACTGTGACTTTCTGGTCTGCTCAACCTATAAGTTCTTCGGCCCCCACCTGGGCGTGTTGTTCGGGAAACGCGAGCACCTGGCGAAACTCGAGCCTTACAAGCTCCGCGCCAATACCAACCGGGTCCCCGAGAGGTGGGAATGGGGAACGCTGAACCACGAATCGATCGCCGGGATCGCGGCCTCCGTGGACTATCTGGCGGAGCTCGGGAAGCGAAGCGAACCGGCGGCTTCACGACGACGAGAGGCCATCGAGGCCGCCTATCGCGCCATTCAGGCGCACGAACGCCGGCTCATCGAAATCATGCTCGCGGGACTCGAGCCCATTCGCGGACTGCGGCTCTATGGGATCGGCCATCCGGCGCAGCCCGGATCACGCTGCCCCACGTTCGCGGTCCGTCTCGCAGGGAGGACTCCGCTCGAGCTGGCCCGAAAACTCGGGGACGAGGGGATCTTTACCTGGGATGGCAACTACTACGCGATCGATTTGAGCGAACGGCTTGGCCTGGAAAACGACGGCGGTTTCCTGCGGATCGGATTTGTGCACTACAACACCGAAGAAGAAGCCGGGCGGGTGCTTGAGTTCCTGCGGTCGCAGGCGGCATAAGCCGCAGAGTCCGGTTCAGGGGCGAGACGGGTTCTATTTCCGGATGCCCACCTGCTGCTGCAAGAAGCTCTCGACGCTCGTCACGTAAACGTCGGCGAAGTCGACGAGGGGCCGCCGGGCAAGGACGGTCTTCATGGCAGCGTCCATGTCCCAGCCGACCGAACACAGCACGCCGAGCGTCATCATGGGCGCGCGATGCACGCCCGCCGCACAGTGGATGTAAAGCTTGCTGTCTTTCTCCTCGAGGGCATCGATGGCGAACTCCACGCCGCGCTCGAACAACTCCGGGGGCTTCGGTTGGAAATCGTCGTCAGTCGGGTTCCACAATACCTGGATTCCATGGGGCTCGGCCAGTGGAGTGTCATCAAACTCAATCTGCATGTCGATGATGTGGGTAACCCCCATGCGGGCCAGCTCGGCCATATTTCCGGCATTCCAAATGCCCCCGCCGACGGCGATCCTGTCCGTGATCCAGGTGATATCGATTCCCACGTTCCGCCCTCCCGCGTCGAAAGGTGAACTCTCCAGGTACCGCTTTTGGACGCGAGAACTCCTCGTTGACGTTGTAATACTTCGGCGAGACGGAGTGTGAAACTCGGCCTCTTCTTGTCCAGGGTCCACCCTTTGTATCTCTACGGGGCCGGACTTGATTCATTCTACGGGAGCGGTTCCCCGGACCTGCAGGATGGTCTTCCACTCTCCGGGCCGTTCCCCTCAAAAAAAGAGCCGCCCGGCCGGGATTCAACGCGATGGGCCGCATGTTGTTGGAAATGAACAGTTCCCCATCGGTTGCGGAGCCTCCTGGCAGAACGGGCACATTGGGGCTTCCGGGTGGTTTCGCGACTCTGGTGGCCGAGTTCGAGCGAATTCGGCCCCTCCGGTCGTAAAATACCTGGATGGAAGTGAACTCGACCGCATCTGCCAGGTCTGAACACGGGAGCCCGGAATGAACGCCGGGCTGAGGACGGTCACGCCCCCACGATCACCGGACCAGCCGCCGCTCGAGCCGGGAGAAAATCCCGCTCCGGCCCCGGAACAGCCGCGGCAGGCGCCTGACAGCACGACCCTGTGGCTATGGCGAGTTCGCGCGCTTCTCTTTGTTACGCTCTGTGCCACCTTTGGTGTGTTGCTCATTATTCTGCCCTGGACCCCGAAGTGGACCGACAATCCTTTTCTGCTCAATCACCCGGAGGTGCGAGCGTTGGTTTCGAGCGGTTTCGTTCGCGGACTGGCCAGCGGCCTCGGCGTTCTCGATCTCTGGCTGGGGTTCTGGGAGGCCATTCACTATCATGAACTGCCGAAGGCGAGCGCCTAGCGAACGGCCGATTGCTTTCCGGACATTGATTTCCTAGAAGGATCACCACCCTTACCCCCATGACCATCGACAAGGACGATACGATTGCGATTGCCCCCCTGGCATACGAGAATCCGGATTTCCTGAACAGCCCGGATGGCAGAGTGCTCCGCATACTCTCGGAATACATGGAACCGCTCGCGCGCTTTCGCCGGGAGCAGATACAGGACACGGTGGTGTTTTTCGGATCGGCCCGCATCCACAGCCGCGAGGAAGCGCAATCGGCCCTTGACGGGGCCAGATCTTCCCCGGAGGACGGCGCACGGAAGCTCGCCGAAGCCGGAATCAACATGGCCCGCTACTATGAAGACGCGCGGCGCATGGCTTTCCTGTTGAGCCAGTGGGCTTCCGAGATCCCTGCCCGAAGGCACCGCTTCGTGGTCACCACCGGCGGCGGTCCGGGAATCATGGAGGCGGCCAACCGCGGCGCCCGGGAAGCCGGAACCAAGACCATCGGCCTCAATATCCGGCTTCCGTTTGAGCAGTACCCGAACCCGTATATCACTCCGTCGCTCAATTTTGAATTTCATTACTTCTTCATGCGCAAGTTCTGGTTTGCCTATCCCGCCAAAGCCCTGGTGATATTCCCCGGCGGCTTCGGGACCCTGGACGAGCTGTTTGAAATCCTCACCCTGGCGCAGACGCAGAAGCTGGCAAAGAAAATCTTGGTGGTGATCTACGGACGCGAGTACTGGGACCGGCTGATCAACTTTCAGACCATGGTGGACGCGGCCGCCATTTCCGCCAAGGACCTCGAGCTCTTCAAGATGGTGGACAGCCCGGAGGAAGGGTTTGAGTGCCTGCGCGACGGGCTCACGAAATATCATCTGGATCCGGAGCGAGCCAAGCGCGCAGGCGAAGTCGCACCCGAGATCGCCAAGACGAACCGGTGACCCTTCCCGGAGGATCGTCCCGGGGGACGATCGTTCGCATCTGGAAGGAAGCCGGCGGGCGCTCCCGCTCTGCACGGGCAGTTGAAACTTGCTCCTCTACTACATCACCGACCGCACTCAGTTTCCGGGAGACGAAAGCGAGCGCCGGCGCCGTGTACTCGAAAAGGTCGCCGAAGCCGCGGGCGCGGGCGTCGACTACGTCCAGCTCCGTGAGAAAGATCTCTGCGGCCGCGAACTGGAACGGCTGGCGCGCGACGCGGTCGATCTCGTCCGCCAGCCGAGCCAGCAGACGCGCCTGCTGGTTAACTCCCGCACCGATATTGCCCTGGCCGCCCATGCACATGGCGTGCATCTGCGGTCGGCGGATCTTGCTCCCGCCGAGGTGAGGAAAATCTGGCAGGCCGCGCAGGGGCTCGAACCGGTGGTCGCGGTTTCCTGTCACGACGAGTTCGAGGTCGCGAGGGCCGAAAAGGCGGGCGCCGATTTCGTGGTCTTTGGCCCCGTCTTCCGGGACAAAGGCGCAGCGGAAGCAAAAGGCCGGGACGGACTGCTCCGGGTTACGGCGAACCCGATCGCGGTCCTCGCTTTGGGAGGCATAACGCTGGAGAATGCGCACGGGTGCGCCTCGGCCGGCGCCCGGGGAATCGCGGGCATTCGTCTCTTTCAGGAAAACGACATCGGGCGGGTGGCGGAGAAACTCCGGGCGGAATGGGGCCGAGAATGAGGCCGGATCAGTGCCGCACCGTCAACATGCCCAGAATCTCTTCAAGTCCGTGCCGGATGCGTCTTAAGTCCGCCGTCGAGTAAGCCGGAAAGGGCAGCGGAGACTGCCTTTTCTCGGGCCGGGCGTCGGAGCGCAGCTGCTGGCGCGCCCCGGCGATGGTGAATCCTTCTTCGTAAAGCAGCGTCTTGATGCGGAGCACCGCCTCCACATCCTTCCTGCGGTACATACGCTGCCCGGTGCTGCTTTTCACCGGCCTCAGCTGCGGAAATTCCGTCTCCCAGAAGCGGAGCACGTAAGCGGGAAGGCGGCAGATGCGGGAAACCTCTCCGATCCGGAAATAGAGCTTATCGGGAACGACGACTTCCGCCGCCCGGCCTGGTTTCGCCTTCAGCCTGGTTGTACTCATGGCAACCCGCCGCGGCCGCTCGTCCATTGCGCACCGCTACTGCCGTTTCTAGCACGATCCGCTCTCCTCCGACAACTCTTACTTGGCCCGAAATAAAAAACCTCTCGAGACGGTGTCGAGAGGCTTACCCCTTGTTGGGCGAATCTTCTCACTTCACTTACTTAGTGCTTTTTCTTTTTTGCAGCTTTTTTCTTGGTTGCCTTTTTCTTTGCTGGCATGATTACCCTCCGTGAACATTCTCCCTTGTTAGCGACGATGCCGATACATGGGTTGCCGTCGGCAGCGTCATTAACTCCTGATATTGCGGTGTACAACTCCGGTTGTCAACAGATTCTTGCGCTTTGTGTGAGTTATTAACAGGGAACTCTGCACGCGACAGTAGATACTCTCGGGGACCGTGGATCGAGCCGCGGGCGTGCGCCCTCCCCTCGGCAGGTCAGAGATGCGCGCGCATCCCCGGCCGGGCAGTCTATGCCCCGGCCGGCATTTTCACTATTTTTTTCTGGATCGCGTAGGTGACGAGCTGCGCTTTGTTGTGGATGTTGAGCTTGCGCATGAGATTGAACTTGTGGGCCTCGACGGTCTTTACGCTCAACCCCAGAATGGTGGCGATCTGCCGCACGGAATTGCCTTCCGCCAGCATCTTGATGACTTCGCGCTCGCGCGGCGTGAGCGTGGAGCCCCGCGCCATGCCCGTGGTCGACCGCGAGCGGAAGTCGTCGACCAGCTTTCCGAGCACCTGCGGGCTCAAATATTTCTTTCCGGCATGCACATCCCGCACCGCGCCGATGAGACGGGGCGCCGGGGCGTCTTTCAGGATGTAACCGGACGCGCCGGCATCGAGACACTGCAGGAGATACTCTTCGTCTTCGTACATGGTGAGGAAGATGATGCGGCGGCCGGGCAATTCGCGCGTGATCCTGCGCGAGGCCTCGAAGCTCGAGAGCCCCGGCATGCCGATGTCGAGGAGCACGACATCGGGCTTGAGCGCATGGGCCTGCTCGATCGCCTGGGAGGCATCGCTGGCTTCGCCCACCACCTGAATGTCAGGCTCGCCTTCGAGCACCCGGCGCAGGCCCTCGCGGAACAGGGTGTGATCATCGACGATTAGGCAACGAATGGGCATAACTCACAACTCAGCACGCTCGCGCGCTCGACGCCCGGCGGGGAGGGGCCGCACGGTCGATGGCTTCCTGTTTGGGATCGTCCAGGGTGCAAGGCAGGGCGATGCGGACCACGGTCCCTTTCCCGCGCCGCGAATGGATGGTCATCGATCCGCCGAGGGCCGCCGCCCGCTCCCGCATTCCCGTCAGGCCGAAGCCCCGGGTGTGAGGGTTGCGGCTCAGCAAACCCACGCCATTGTCTTCCACTTCCAGCAAAACTCTGCCGCCCGAGACGCGAAGCCTTACGGCGAAATGGCGCGCCTGCGCGTGCTTGGCTATGTTGTGCAGGGCCTCCTGAACCGAGCGATACAGCGCAACTTCGATTTCGTGGTCCAAGGGCGCGATTTCCTCGGGCAGCTCCAGCCGGGCCTTGATCTGCGCGTGACTGGTAAGTTGCTGCGCCTGCCGGCGGATCGCAGAGAGCAGGCCCAGTTCCTCGAGAACCCGCGGCGACAGGCGCGCGATAATCCGCCTCAGTCCTTCAATCGTCCGGTCGAGGACCTCGAGCGACTCCTCGACCTTGGTCTGCTGCTCCTTGGTTTCGGCTTCGCTCGCCAGCATCTCCAGATGGAAGCGCAAGACCATCAGGGCCTGACCGGTTTCGTCGTGCAGCTCGCGGCTGATTCGCCGCCGTTCCTCTTCCTCTCCCTTGAGGAGCTGCCGCGAGATTTCCGCTGATTCCGGAGTTGCCACTTCTGTCTTACGCCGCTTCGATGCAGCTTTAGAGGGCACAATTTACCTCAATCATCAAAAACCCGGAACCACGCGATAACCGCGATGAAAAGGCAGACGGGACCCCAGGTTGGGAACCATGTATGCGGCTCATTTTAGCAAGTTGCGAACCCTGCCGCTTCGCCGCTTCGATACCTTCGCTAAGAAGTTGGATGAGGACCGGAGTTCCGGGTTTGCCCGCCCCTCGGCGGCTCTTCCCATCCGATACAATCCCGATAGATGCTGAAATTCTTCACCTCGGGCGAATCGCACGGCGAAGCGCTGGTGGCTTTTCTCTCCGGACTGCCTGCCGGTCTTAGAGTCTCGCAGGAGTTCCTGGACCACGAACTGTGGCGCAGGCAGCAGGGCTACGGCCGGGGCGGCCGGATGAAAATCGAGCGCGACACCGCGCGCCTTCTCTCCGGCGTGCGTCATGGGCTCACCATCGGCTCTCCCATTTCCATGCTGATTGAGAACCGCGACTGGAAGAACTGGCGGGAGCAGCTTCCGGTAGAAAAAGGAAATCCCGAACTGCACAAGCGGGTCTCGTCCCCGCGTCCGGGGCACGCCGATCTCGCAGGCGCCCTCAAGTACAACTTCCCCGAGGCCAGGTATGTTCTCGAGCGCGCAAGCGCACGGGAATCGACGGCGCGGGTGGCGGCCGGAGCGCTGGGCAAGCTGTTTCTCCGCGAATTGGGAATCGAGGTGTCGAGTCACGTCATCGCAGTCGGCTCCGCCCAGCTGGAGCGGGAAGTTCCCTGGGACCAGATCCTGGCCAGTTCGAGCCGCCAGGAAATCCTGCTGAACTGCGCCGATCGCGAAGCGGAAGAGCGCATGAAGGCCGAGGTCGACAAGGTCCTCAGAACCGGAGACTCGGCGGGCGGAATTTTCGAGGTTGTGGCCCACGGGGTCCCTCCCGGCCTTGGCACCTATGCGCAATGGGACGAACGGCTGGATGCGCAGCTGGCGGCCGCCCTGATGTCGCTGCAGGCGGTCAAAGCGGTGGAAATCGGGACGGGAGTGGCCGGTGCCTACGCTCCCGGCTCGTCCGTGCACGACGAGATTGGTTATGAGCGCGGGCGGAGCTTTGCGGGGTTCACCCGGGCCCGCAATAACGCGGGCGGCATCGAGGGCGGAGTCTCCAACGGGCAGGAGATTCGCGTGCGCGGCTATCTGAAGCCGATCTCCACCCTGCGCCGTCCATTACAATCTGTAGACTTCGCCACCCGCGAACCCGTGAAAGCCGCCTACGAACGCTCCGACGTTTGCGTCGTGCCTGCGGCCGGGGTTGCCGGCGAGGCGATGGTTGCCCTCACCATCGCCCGCAGTGCCCTCGAAAAATTCGGGGGCGACTCGATGGCGGAGACGCTGCGGAATTTCAGCGGATATCTGGAGCAACTGAAAAATTATTGACCGACGAAAGGCAGTCAACCATCGACGAACCGCGAATGATCCACGCAATCGTGAAATACGGAAACCCCGTGCTTGAAAAACCTGCGGAGCCGGTGACGGAGTTCGGCAGCGCGCTGAAGAAGCTGGTCGAGGAAATGTTCGAGTCCATGTACGAAGCCAAGGGCATCGGCCTCGCGGCGCCGCAGATTGGAATTTCGAAAAGGCTGGCCGTGATCGACGTGAGTTTCAAAGAGGACCCGGACGCGAAGCTGGTGCTGGCGAATCCGGAGATCATCCACAAGGAAGGCAAGCAGACCCAGAGCGAAGGCTGCCTCAGCATCCCCGATTTTCGCGAGCCGGTGAGCCGGGCGAGCAAGGTGACCGTGCGAGCCCAGGACGCAAGCGGCAACTGGTACGAGAAAACCGGCGAAGAACTGCTGGCCCGGGCCTTCCTGCACGAAACCGATCACCTGAACGGCAAACTTTATCTGAGCCACTTGAGCGCCCTGAAGCGCGATCTGATCAAGAGGAGGATTCGCAAGCTCGTCAAAGCCGGGGAGTGGTAATCCCCGGCCCTATGTCCCCCCGGCCCGCCGTCGGGCCCGACGACGAGCGAGGCTCCCCGGCCCCATTCAACCGGAGCGTGTTTGCATGGTGCTGGCCCGTTGCTTCTTTCCCGCGTCCTGGCTTGGCCGGCGGAGGAGATCCGAGGTCAACGCGAACAGCCGTTAGAATTGACTCTTCCGCAATGTATCTGCTTTACAGCGCTCTTCTCGCCTCGGCCCTTGCCGTGGGAAGCCCCTATTGGCTCTTCCAGATGCTTCGGCGCGGCAAGTACCGGCGCGGGCTCGGCGAGCGCCTGGGCATCGTCCCCCAGCGAATTCGCAGGAACCGGCAGCCCGCCATCTGGGTGCACGCGGTCTCGGTGGGGGAAGTGCTGGCGGTCAGCGAGTTGATCGAGCGGCTCGGCTGCGAGTATCCCGAACATCGAATTGTGATCTCCACCACGACGGACACGGGGCGAAAACTGGCCGCCGGCCGCTTTGGGGCGGAGCGCGTCTTCTACTTCCCCTTCGATTTCAAGCACTCCCTCACCCCCTATTTCGACGCCCTCAAGCCGCAGCTGGTGGTCCTTGCCGAAACCGAATTCTGGCCGAATTTCCTGCGCATGGCAAAACAGCGCGGGGCGCGGGTGGCGGTTGTCAACGCGCGCATTTCCAACCGCTCGTTTCCCGGCTACCGCCGCTGGCGGCGGTTTCTGGCCCGCATTCTCGCCTGCGTCGACCTGTTGCTGGCGCAAACCGCGGAAGACGCGCGGCGGCTGATTGCCATCGGAGCGCCCGCCGGCCGGGTTCTGGTGGGCGGAAACCTCAAATTCGACGTGCCTCTCGCGCCCGCGGCCGCCATCGTCGACCAGTTGCGTTCCGCATTGCGCGCCTCCGGTCCCGTGGTCGTGTGCGGGAGCACCGTAGAGGGCGAGGAAACCCTGCTTCTCGACAGTTTCCGGGCGATCCGCTCCGCCCACCCGCGAGCCGCCCTGTTGCTTGCGCCGCGCCACCCGGAGCGCTTTCCCGCAGTCCGGGAACTGCTCGAACGGTCCGGCATAGCCTTCTCCCTGCGCTCCCGGTGGAAGGGCGAGGCTCTGGCGGGAGGCGCCCTGCTGATCGACTCGATCGGCGAGTTGGCCGGCCTCTACGCGCTCGCCGACGTCGCCTTCGTCGGCGGAAGCCTCGTCCCCCGCGGCGGACACAGCATTCTAGAACCGGCGCGGTACGGCGCGGCCATCGTCGTCGGCCCGCACACCGAAAATTTCCGCGATATCGTCGAGCTGTTCGAAAGCCGGCAAGCGGTGCGGGTCGCCGATGCCCGGAGTCTGACGGACGCACTGCTGGAGCTTGCGGGCGATGAAAACGCGCGCCGCGCGCTCGGCCGGCGCGCGCTCAAAACCCTCGAATCGCAGCAGGGCGCCACCCGGTTTACCGTCGAGAAGCTCGGCGAGCTGCTCGGCGGAAACCTGCGCGGCGAGCACACGGCATGAACCCGCTCACCCTGGCGTATCGGGCGGCGGCCGCGGCCCGAAATCACCTCTACGATCGCGGAACTTTCGCTCGCCGGAGGCTTTCGCGGCCCGTCGTCAGCATCGGGAATCTTTCGACCGGAGGAAGCGGCAAGACGCCCTTCGTGATTCTCGTCGGCCGGCTGCTCGCCGAGCGGGGCATCGCCTTCGACGTTCTCTCCCGCGGGTACGGGCGGCTCCGGCGGGGGACGCTCGTGGTCGATCCGGACGGCTCCCCCCTCGATTTTGGCGACGAGCCGCTCCTGATCGCGAAGACCCTTGGCTGCCCGGTCATCGTCAGTGAAAGCCGATATGAAGCGGGGATGCTGGCTGAAAGCCGCGGGAAACCCGAGCTTCACCTCCTCGACGACGGGTTCCAGCACCGCGGGCTTGCCCGAGACTTCGACATTGTCCTCGTCGCGCCTGAAGACCTGAACGACCAGCTGCTTCCCTTCGGCCGTCTGCGCGAGCCCGTTTCGGCCCTTGCGCGCGCCGACGCAGTCGTTGTGACCGAAGAATTCGAGGCCCGGGGCCTGCCGGAGGCCAAGCCGGTGTGGACGGTACGGCGGAGTCTCGAGATTCCCGCCCGCCCGGGGCTCAGCCGTCCGGTCGTATTCTGCGGCATAGCGCGGCCGCACAAGTTTGTCGGCGAACTGCGGCGAGCGGGTCTCGAGCCGCGGGCCGTGAAGTTTTATCGCGACCACCACCGATACGCGGCGCGAGACATTCGCGATCTCATCGAACTCAAGGAACGCTCCCGGGCCGACGGCTTCGTCAGTACGGAAAAGGATGCCATGAACCTCCTCGGACGCGACCGCCTTCTTGCTCCCATCATCTTTCCGCCCGTCCGCATGGAACTGGCGGATCCCCCTGACGCTCTCGATACCATGTTCCGGGCGATCGAGGGGCGTCTCCGGCCGGGCGTGAGAAAATCCACTGTGTGACAAGAGCCGCGCCTAGAGACCGCCTGCGCAGAATTGTCGAGGCGTTCCCGCGAGTTACCGTGACCGTGCTCGGCGATATGGTGGCCGACGAATTCATCTTTGGCGAGATTTCCCGCGTGTCGCGCGAGGCGCCGGTGCTCATCCTTCGCCATCGCGAACGGAGCGTGGTGCCCGGAGGCGGCGCAAACGCGGTCAACAATCTGGCCGAGCTCGGCGTTAACGTACTGCCTGTCGGAATCGTAGGAAACGACGAGCCGGGAAACCTGCTGGTCCGCTCGTTCCGCCGCCAGCGGATCCCGGTCGCGGGAATCCTGCGGGACAAGAATTTTCCGACCGTGACCAAGACCCGCATTCTGGCAGGCTTGCCGCACACCTGGCGTCAGCAGGTCGTACGCGTCGACCGGGAGCCTGACGGAGCGCCCGGCGGGCGCCTGGCGCGCGAACTCGCTCTGGCGGCCCGGGAATATCTGCACGCCTCCGACGCTCTGCTGGTCTCCGACTACGGCTATGGCGCGGCGACCCCGGAGATCCTCTCCGAGACCCGCACTCCGCCCGGCAGCCGCTCGCCCGGTCCAAGGCGCTCGAAAACCTCTGGATCCGGCCGCGCGTCCCGGGCCATACCCATCGTCCTCGATTCCCGGCACCGCTTGCTCGAATTCCCGGGGGTCACCTCCGCCACGCCCAACCAGGCGGAGGTGGAAGAAGCTCTGGGAATCGAAATCGGCCAGGACTGGGGCCGGCTGTCGCAGGCGGGCGAGGCGATCCTCTCCCGCATGAAGCTCGATTCCCTGCTTGTCACCCGCGGCCGCGATGGCATGGTCGCATTTTCCGCCAGGCACGCCCCGGCCGACATTCCCATCTTCGGGACCGAAGAAGCGGCCGATGTCACCGGCGCGGGCGATACCGTGATCGCCACGTTCACCGCGGCGCTGGCGGCAGGCGCCCGGGCCGAAGAGGCGGCCCACCTGGCCAATTATGCCGGGGGAATCGTGGTCATGAAGCGCGGCACGGCGACCGTGTCCCGCCAGGAGCTGCTTTCGGCCCTGGACAAGTCCCCGCCTCAAACGAGGCCCCATTGAGCGCGGCCAGCGCGTTCCCGGAACCTGGCCCATGGCGGACGACTGTGCGCTTCGAACGCGGACGGGCGGCAGGCCCGAAGGAGCCGAAGGAGTAGAATTGCCCAACAAGATCCTCGATCGCGACGAGCTCAGGCGCCAGGTCGAGACCTGGCGTGCGAACGGCGAGACCGTCACGCTGGCCAACGGCTGCTTCGACCTTCTGCACGTGGGCCACATACGTTACCTTCACGGGGCGAAACAACTGGGGGGAAGGCTCGTGGTCGCCATCAACTCCGATCCATCCGTCCGCGCCCTCAAAGGCGCCGGACGCCCCCTGATGCCCGCCCAAGAGCGCGCGGAAATCCTTGCCGCCCTGTCCGATGTCGATGCGGTTGTGATTTTTGCCGAGCCCGATGTGCGCGCGCTGGTGCGCGCCATCCGCCCCGACGTTCACGCCAAAGGCACCGACTACACTCGGGAGAGCGTGCCCGAGCGGGACACCGTGCTTGACTGCGGCGGACGGGTTGAGATCGTCGGCGACCCGAAAAACCACTCCGCCAGCGCGTTCATCCACAGATTGGAGCGGCGCGGCTCGTGAGGCGCGAACCGAGCTCGGTTTCTTCGCCCGGGAGCATTCTGGTCGTCCGGCTCGGGGCGATGGGCGATCTGATCCATACGCTTTCGGCCGTCGCCGCCCTGCGCGCGCGATTTCCCGCGGTGCGCATCGGATGGCTGGTCGAGGCGCGCTGGCGGGATCTGCTTTGCGCCAGAAATGCGCCGGCCTCCGGGCTGCGCGGCCCCGGGCGGCCGATCGTCGACTTTGTTCATATCGCCGACACCAAGCGCTGGCGCAAATCGCTCTTCGGGAGCCGAACGCGGCGCGAGGTCCGCGCCGCATGGCGCGAGGTTCGAGGCGAGAACTACGAAGTGGCAGCCGATTTTCAGGGGGCGCTGAAATCCGCTTTGCTTGCGCGCCTGGCGGGGGCCGACGCGGTCTCGGGCTTCGACCGCCCGCGAGAAGCTCCGGCGCGTCTTTTCTATGAGCAGCGGTTCAAAAGCCGGGGAACTCACGTGATCGACCATTACCATTCCCTGGCCGAAGCCCTTGCGGGAGGGCCGCTCCCGGGTTCGAAGCCCGTGTTTCCCTGCGACCGCGAGGCCGAGACTCTCGTGGCCAACCGGTTCGGCGGCAGGAACGACAGCCTGGTGCTGTTGAACCCCGGAGCCGGATGGGGCGCAAAACAATGGCCCGCAGAGCGCTATGGCCTGGTTGCGCGCTCGCTCCTGGCTTGCGGAATGCTGCCGGTCGTCCATTTCGGCCCCGGCGAACAAGACCTGGTCCGGAGAGTTCAGCGGGCGAGCGGGGAGCATCTCGAAACCATCTCCGGTTCGATCTCCGAGCTTATCGCGCTCACGCGGCGCGCGAAACTATTTATCGGAGGCGACACCGGCCCGCTGCATCTTGCCGCGGCGCTCGGAATTCCCGTACTTGCCATATTCGGCCCGACCGATCCCGCGCGCAACGGCCCCTACGGGACGACGAGCGTCGTGCTCCGCAACTCCGGGAGCAAGACTTCCCTCTCGCACTCGAGCGCGCCGGACCCCGGCCTGCTCGCGATCACCCCGGAGGAAGTCATCCTGGCCGCCGCGAAGCTCCTTGAGGGTCCGAGTGCCTAGCTGGAGCCAGGTCGCGCGCCGCATCCGCGTGCCGCTCGGTTTCACCCTGGCCGCGGTGTACGTCTGGCTGGCCGCTCCTACCCGGACCTCGCTTGCGATCGGGGCCTCGATCGCTCTCGTCGGGGTCTTCCTGCGCGCCCTCGCTTCCGGTTACGTCGAGAAAAATGAAACCCTGGCTACTTCGGGCCCCTATCGATACACCCGCAATCCCTTGTATCTGGGATCGATGGTGCTCGCCGCGGGCTTCCTCGTCGCCGCGAGAAGCTGGCCGATCGCCCTCCTCGCCCTCGGGATGCTGGTCGGAATCTATCTGCCGGTCATACGTTCGGAAGAGGAGTTCCTGCGCTCGCGATTTCCGGAATATGAAGAATATTCCCGCCGCGTGCCCCGACTCCTCCCCCGGTTCACGGCCCACGGGCCGGGCCCGGGATCATTTTCCTGGCATCTGTATTTGAAGCACCGCGAATATAACGCCGCGCTCGGAATGCTCGCTATGATGGCCGTTCTGATTGCAAAGCTCGTCTGGTTTACCAGGTGACCCGCAGGTCTCAGCTTCTCAGGGTCTTTGCGCTCCGCGCGCCTTCCGGCATGCGGAAGCTGCTTCCCGTTCCCCTCTGCCTGCTGGCCTTTCTGCCGGTCTTTTTACCGGTCTTCGCCGTCGTGTTCACCCGGAAAACAGGCGCTCAACCGTCGAGGTCCCGGCCCGCGCCGTCCCGCATCCTTCCACCATCCTCCTCGTTCCGCTTTCCCGAAAACCAGAGGTTCGTCTACTCCGCCGAATGGCACCGGCTCAATGCCGGAATCGCAACCATCGTCTTTGAGCGCACGCCGTCGGGCGAACATCTGCGTGCGACGGCTGCCACCTCCGGCATGACCAGCAAAATCTACCCCGTGCATATCACCTCCGACGCCCGGATCGAGCCGCGCACGTTCTGCACCCTGGCCATCTTCCGCCACAGCCAGGAAGGCTCGCGCCGGGTGGACAGAAGGGTCGTTTTCGATTACTCCTCCGCCAGGAGCCGCGTGGAGGAGACCGACCTCGTCACCGGCAGGCAAAGGCGCCTGGAATTCGACATCCCTCCCTGTGTCACCGATATCGTCAGCGGGTTTTTCTACGCCAGCTCTCTCAACCTCGCCCCGGGACTCACGGAAACCTTCCCGGTCAGCGAAGGGGGCAAAACGAGCGAGGTCCGAATCGAAGTCGAGGGCCGGGATACGGTCAAGGTCCCCTGGGGCGCATTCACGGCCTTGCGGGCCAGGGCCGAGCCCGTCTCGGGCCCGCTGAGCGAGCGCATGGGCGGGCTCACGGTCTGGTTCACCGACGACGGCCGCAGGATTCCGGTCAAGATCGCCGCCAGGCTTGCGTTTGCGACTCTCGGTTTCGAGCTCGAACGGATTGAGCCTGCGGCCGGAGCGAAATAGGATCTCAGCGGAAAAGAGCCTTCTTAAAGTTTCGGCAGCATGATTCCCCGCTGCGCCTGATACTTTCCCTTGCGATCGGCGTAGCTGGTCTCGCAGACCTCGTCGGACTGGAAGAAGATGATCTGGCAGAGACCTTCGTTGGCATAGACCCGCGCCGGCAGCGGTGTGGTATTGGAAATTTCAAGGGTGACGAAGCCCTCCCACTCCGGCTCAAACGGCGTCACGTTCACGATGATCCCGCAGCGCGCATAGGTCGATTTGCCCACGCAAATCGTGAGCACATCCCGGGGAATCTTGAAATACTCGACCGAGCGGGCAAGCGCGAACGAATTCGGGGGGATGAGAGTGCAATCGGCGCGGACGGTGACAAAGGACCGTTCGTCAAACCCCTTGGGATCCACGATGGCCGAGTTTACGTTGGTAAAAACCTTGAATTCGTCGGCCACGCGCAGATCGTAGCCGTAGGAAGAGAGCCCATAGGAGACCACCCCTTCGCGCACCTGCTTCTCGGAAAAAGGCGTGATCATCCCGTGCTCGTGGGCCATTTTGCGGATCCAGCGGTCGCTCTTCAGCATGCTCCTCCTTAGAAAAACTCGATCGTCCCGGGTTGAATCGTTCACGGCATTGGCCGGCATTTCATTGAGACACACGCATCCGCCTCGAGCGCCTTTAAGCTTGAAGTTCGCCTGACGTTTCCTCTGCCTTAGGCGAGCTCCTCATCCTCCATCCATCATCCTTGGCGGCCGGATCGGGTGCGAATTCTCGCAACGCCTCAGTGACTGAAGGATTTCATTCCCGGCTGGGTCCTTCATCTTACGAGACCGTTAGTACAATTGACAATCTTCCATATGTCTCTTAGCATCAACCACTTGAGCCACTTCGAAGAACTTTGAAGCCGCGAGGCGCCTGTGATCAAGCTGGACATTATCAACGAAGTTGTGAACCGGACCGGCATCACGAAGACCAAGGCCGAAATGGCGGTCGAAACCGTCTTCGAGAGCATGAAGAAGTCGCTTGCAGCCGGCGATCGCATTGAGCTGCGCGGATTCGGCGTTTTCAACGTGCGTCCGCGCAAGACAGGAATTGGCCGCAATCCGCGCACCGGGGCGGAGGTTTCGATTCCTCCCGGCAAAGCCGTACGCTTCAAACCCGGCAAGGAACTGCAGACGATAGAATAGGGTTTGGGTGAAGAGCACCGGGAAGCCGCGCTCTTGTGAGCTGGACGAGCGGCATCGGCCCGCCTTGCTTTTGAGTCAGAGATGTCAACTTCAGATTTCCCCGAGGTGTGCGTCCCGAGCGAGATCCACGCTCCCGGCCGCCCGGGAGTGGTGTTTCCGAGACCCTCGGCGCCTCGCTACTGGCTGCACGCGCTGCTTCTCCTGCTGACGTTTTCCACCACGCTCGTCGTGGGCGCGCACCTCGAGTGGAATTTCCTGCTCTCCCGGCCGCCGTTCACCATGGACACGGACGAGTTGTTTCCCATCCGCTGGGCGCTCGAAAACCATCGCCTTCTCCTGGGGCTTCCCTTTTCACTCACCCTGCTGCTGATCCTGGTCTCGCACGAGATGGGGCACTATCTGGCTTGCGTACGCTACGGCGTGAGGGCCACGCTGCCGTTTTTTATCCCCTTCCCCACACTGATCGGGACCATGGGGGCCTTTATTCGCATTAAGTCCCCCTTGCGCTCGCGCGCCGTGCTCTTTGACATCGGGATCGCCGGACCGATCGCGGGATTCATCGTCGCGCTGGCGGTGCTGATTTTTTCTCTGGGTTTGTCGCGCGTGGCCCCGGCCGGCGCGCCGCCGGCAGACATTCAACTGGGCTACCCGCTGGTTTTTTCTCTGGTGCGCAGGCTCCTGATCGCCACCGGCCATGCGCAGGGGATAGCAAGCGTTCCGCTTGCCCGGCTTTATCTTCACCCGGTTTCGATCGCCGCATGGGTGGGCATGTTCGCAACCTCGTTAAATCTGCTGCCCGGCGGGCAGCTGGATGGCGGGCATATCGTTTTCGCCGTCTCCCCGCGGGCCCACAAAGCCATCTCGCGCTTTACCATCCTGGTGTTGATTCCGCTGGCGGTCTACTTCTGGACGGGCTGGCTGGTGTGGGCCGTGCTGCTGCGGTTGAGCATGCGCCATCCCTCCGTGCCCGAACGGCCGGCCATCGGGAGGGGACGCCGCTTTCTGGCGGCGGTCGCGCTCGTCATGCTCCTCGTCACCTTCTCCTATCTGCCGCTGTCGCTCGCCGGAGAGCCGCAGTCGGTGGCCGGTCAGGCGCAGAATATCGCCGCCTATCTCGGCCATTGGCGGCACCGGCACGCGCACTGACCTCGCATACCGGTTCCGCGGTAGGGACCGGGTAGGAGATTTTCTGTAAGCCCCATCCACACAGGGCAGATCTTCTCACTCTTTCACAATCTCGATTCCGCTCTCGATTTCAATAGCCAGTAACATTCGCCTGCAACTCGCATGCGAATAAGTCCCGGCCTTTCAGCTGCCGGTCTCGCGTGAACTTCTGGCACGCGGCTTGCTTCTTCCCAACTCAGAAGTAATCTCCCGGGAGAACATTGCATGCTTGCTAGACTACTTACGTATTTAGGGCTTTCGAGCTTACTCTTGGCGATCCTCGCCCTTCCTGCTCACCCGCAGTCTTTGACCTCGGGCGATGTCACCGGCATCGTGACCGACCAGAGCGGCGCGGTGCTCGGAAACGCCACCGTTACCCTGAAGAACGATTACACCGGCGCCACCGCGACCCGCACCACCAATGCGCAAGGGGTGTACCGCTTCCCGCTGCTCAACCCGGGCAGCTACACGGTTTCGGCCACCGCGCAGGGATTTCAAACCACGACCCAGGGGGTCGAAGTGAGCGTCGGCCTGGCCAGCGCCGTGAACCTGCAGCTGGGCCTGGCTGCGGCTGCGCCGCAGACCGTCGAAGTGACGGCCGAGGGCGGAGTGATACAGACCGAGAACGGCAACGTTTCGACCACGTTCTCTCCCACGCAGATCGCGAACATTCCGAATCCCGGAAACGACTTGACCTACTATGTTCAGACTTCCCCCGGCGCGACCATGAACACGCAGGCCGGGTACGGAAACAGTGCGACCTTCGGGATTTCAGCTACCTCCAACCTGTTTACCGTGGACGGCATGAATGAGAACGATCCCTTTCTCAATCTGAACAACTCGGGAGCCACCAACCTGTTTCTCGGCGCCAACGATGTCGACACCGTCACCGTGGTGAACAACGGCTACACCGGGGAGTACGGCGAACTGGCCGGCGCCAACGTAAATTTCGTCACCAAGAGCGGCACCAACAACTTCCACGGCAATGCGAAGTACTTCTGGAACGGGCGCACCCTGAACGCCAACGACTGGTTCAACAACAACACCGTTCCCGCTACGCCGCGGTCCTTCGTCAATGCGAACCAATGGGCGGCATCGCTCGGCGGCCCCATCCGGAAAGACAGCACCTTCTTCTTCCTGAACACCGAAGGCCTCCGACTGCTGATCCCTACGGCCACGGCGGTCAACGTGCCGACTCCGGAGTTTGAATCGGCCACGCTTTCCAATCTCGCGCACGTCAACCCGTCGGAGGTCCCGTTCTACCGCAGCATTTTCAACCTTTACAACAGCGCTCCGGGCTACAACCGCGCCCAGGACGCAAGCCTGGGATGCGGCTCGGCCAAGACCATCCCGCTCGCCACCTGCGCCAACCAGTTTCGCTCGAATGCGAACAATTTGACGACCGAGTGGTACCTGTCGGCCCGCGTCGATCAAAACTTCGGCAGTCACGATCGCGCTTTCCTGCACTTCCGCACCGATCACGGACTGCAGGCCACCTACACCGATCCGCTCTCGAAAGTTCTCAACGCGCAAAGCACGCAGCCACAGTACGAAGGGCAGCTGCAGGAAAACCACACCCTGCGCAACGGCGTGAACCAGTTCATTCTTTCGGGATCGTGGTATAGCGCGATTTTCCAGCCGGCGAACCTGACGGCGGCCGCGGCCCTCATGCCGTTTCAGCTGAATTTTGGCGACCAGATCTTTCAAACCCCGGGCGGCGGGAACTACTCCAGCTGGCCTCAGGGCAGAGACGTGACCCAGTATCAGATTTCCGACGACCTCAGCCTGCAGTTGGGGGCGCACTCCCTCAAGTTCGGCGGGAATTTCCGCCGCAACGATATCACCGACTTCACGCCCGGAGGCTTCAACGCCACCATACCGACCGCGACGTTCGCCAGTCTCGACAGCTTCTTCGCGGGAACGGCAGACACGTTCCAGAAGGCTTTCGCGGTCCGGCCCACGCAACCGTTGTCGCTCTATACGTTGGGCTTCTTCGCCTCCGACGAGTGGGCGGTCACCAGAAACCTCAGGATCACCCCCGCGCTGCGCATCGAGCACGTATCGAACCCGGTTTGCCAGACGCGCTGCTTCTCACGCCTGACGGACGACTTCTTCTCCGGCGCTGGCAACCCCGCGCAGCCCTACAACCAGGCCATTCGCACCGGACTGCGCCAGGCGCTGCCGAATTATCAGGGCATCGGCTGGAGCCCGCGGCTGGGCTTTGCCTGGCAGCCTCACGGCAACCAGAAGACTGTGATCCGCGGCGGCGCCGGGATCTACTACGATATATTTCCCGCAACCATTGCGACCAGCTTTGACACCAATTCGCCTTTGAAGAACACCTTCATCATTCCCGGGGCGCCTATCGCGCCGGGAGTTCCGGGCAATGCAGTGTCGCTGGCCACGGGAGCCAACTCGGCCTTCGTGTCGGGCTTCAATTCCGGTCAGACGATCAGCCAGATCCAGGCGCTGTCGCCGGTCTTCACGGCAACCGGCCCTCCGGCGTTCACCACCGCAGCCAACCGGATCCGCTATCCCTCCTATGACAAGTGGAGCCTCGAAGTGCAGCAGGCCGTGGGATCGAAGACGGCGGTTTCGATCAGTTACGTTGGCAACCATGGAAGCAACCTTGCGCTGACCAATCCGGCGGTCAATGCCTTCTGCAACAACCAGTTCACTCCGCTGCCCTTCCAGCCGGTTCTCGCGGGAGCGGGAAGCTGTCAGTCGATGTTAGGCATTTCTGGATTTCTAGGACTGCCGCTCACGCCGAGGGACCCGCGCTTCTCGGCCGTTTCCCAGATCGGCAATCCCGGGGTTTCCAACTACCATGGAGTCACCGCATCCATCTCCCGGCGTTTTTCCGCATTCCAGGTGCAGGCGAACTACACCTACAGCCATGCGCTCGACGACATCTCCAACGGCGGGTTCCTGCCCTTCAACTTCAACACCAATACCGCGATTCTCGGACCGCAGGACCCGTTCAGCCTGCGCCACTTCAACTACGGGAATGCGGACTACGACGTCCGGCACCAGTTCACCGCCAACTACGTCTACACCACGCCCAAAGTGCACGGCCTGCTGGGCGTGTTGTCGAGCTGGAACGTTTCAGGCGTCTTCATATGGCGGACCGGACTGCCGTTTACCGCGGTCGATGGCACCTCGACCGGCGTGTTGGGCGCCTTCAACTATGGCCCGGCGACCGGCCAAAGCCTCTTTGCCGATTCCGCGGTGGGAACCATTTCCTGCGGCTCTTCGGCAACCGTGACTCCGTGCCCGTCTAGCAGCCAGTTTGGTTCGCCGGTCGTCCCGGGCCAGGTCGCCAGCCTCGGAAACCAGCGCAGAAATCAGATTTACGGTCCGAGCTTCTTCGACACCGACCTGACTCTGATGAAGAACTTCCCGATTCCCCACTGGGAAGGCGCGCAACTGGGGATTGGCGCACAGGCGTTCAACGTCTTGAACCACCCGAATTTTGATCAACCCGTCAACGACTTGTCGGGAGGACAGTTCGGCACCATACTCAGAACGGCGGGGGCGCCGACCAGCATATTCGGGTCATTCCTGGGGGGAGACTCGTCGCCGCGCGCTCTGCAGATCAGAGGACAGCTGACGTTCTGATCCGCAGTACCGGCGACGAGGGGCCCGGCTCGGTCCGGGCCCTTTTTCTGTTTGGTCCCGGTCGATCGAGGCGGGTTGCGGTCCATCGTTGCCGGTAGGAATTCTCTCGCTCAATCCCGGGCGGTGGAGGGCACGGTCATCTCCTGAACCGGTTCGCCCCCGACCATCTCCTGGGCGATGATCAGGCGCCGGGTTTCGGTGCGAATCGCCGGCAGACGAAGGCCGAAGACGACCGCTCCTGCCAGGCACGCGACGGAGCCCATGATGACGGCCAGCGGCGCCCCGAAGCGGTCGGCCACCGCTCCTCCGAAAAATGCGCCGAACGGGGCCATCCCCATGAACATCATGGAGTAAACCGCCATCACGCGCCCCCGCAAGTGATCGGGCACCATGGCCTGAATCAGGGTGTTCGACGACGACATCTGCAGCATCATCGAGAAGCCGACCGGCACGAGCAGCAGGGTCGACAGCAGGAAGTTTCTCGAGAGCGCGAAGGCCATCAGGGACACGGCAAAACCGGCGCAGGAAAATGCCACCCAGCGGCTCAAGCCCCGGATACCGGTCTTTGCCGCCAGCGTGAGGGCGCCGAGCAGGGCGCCGATCCCGGTGGCGCCCATGAGGATGCCGTACCCGCGCGCCCCTCCGTGCAGAATGCGGACGGCGAAGACCGGCATCAAGACCGTGTAGGGCATGGCCACCAGGCTGACCAGCCCAAGCAGGAGCAGCAAGGCGCGAATGGGCGTAGTCGAGCGCACCCAGCGAAATCCCTCGATGATGTGCGCGATGGGCGAACCTTGCGGAGGACGGGGACGCGGAGGCACGCGCATCAGCAGCAATCCGGCGATCACCGCGATATAGCTCACGCCGTTGGCGAAGAAACACCAGCCTTCGCCGATTTTCGCAATCAGGATTCCTGCAACCGCCGGTCCGATGATGCGCGCGCCGTTGAACATCGACGAGTTCAAGGCGATGGCGTTCATCAGGTCTTCTCTGCCGACCATTTCCACGATGAACGCCTGCCGTCCCGGAATATCGAACGCGTTGACAACGCCGAGCAGGGCCGCGAGCACGAAAATCTGCGGAATCGTGATCACGCGCGCCAGCGTCAGGGCCGACAAAACGAAGGCGAGCAGCATCGATGCCGTCTGCGTCAGGATCACCACCCGGTGGCGGTTGTGGCGGTCGGCGACCATTCCCCCCCATATCGCCAGGAGAAACACCGGGATTTGACCGGCGAGGCCGACCAAGCCGAGCAGAAACGACGACCCCCGGAGCCGGTACACCAGCCAGCCCTGGGCAACCTGCTGCATCCACGTCCCGATGAGCGAGATCATCTGTCCGCTGAAAAAGAGCTGGAAATTGCGGTGCTTGAGCGCGCGCAGCGTGGCGGCGAGACTGATGCCGCGTGGTTTTGCGGGCGGGCCCTGAGGGGATGAGGAATTGGAGGAGGGCACGGTCTCTTTCTTGATGCGGCCGGGTATGGCTGTGATGCATATTGGACGTGAAAGAAGCGGTGGATTGTTTTTTCTTTTCCCGGCACAGCCCCGGTTGCGGTAAAGTGGTTCCCCATGGCGAGGGCCGACGAGAATCGACTTGAGCGCCGGTCGTCTCAGCGCTTCCCGTATCAGATACCTGTCCTGCTGCGAGTTCCGGGCGAAGAGCGGAGGGGCCCGGGATTTACCCAGAACTTGAGCTCGCGCGGGGCCATGGTGTGGACGAACCTGCCGCTTTCCGAAGGCGCGGTGGTCGAGATGACGCTGGTTATGCCTTCAGAGATCACCCTGGCCGAGGACATGAAGGTCTGCTGCCGGGTGCGGGTCCTGCGCCGCAGCCAGGGCGGAGGGGCCAGGGAGGCCGTTGCCCTGCGAATCGAGCGCTACGATTTTCTTTACCGGGACCTGCCGGTCGTTGAAGACGACGCGCGGTGGAATCGGCAGCCCGTCCGCCCATAACCGCTCAACCCGGCCCGCTACAATCCGAACAACTCTCTGAGCCTCCGGGTCTGGGCGCGGCTGACCGGGATCTCGGTCTGTTTCTTGTCGTCCATGCGCAGCTGATACGAGCTCTTGAACCAGGGCACGACCTCTTTGATGCGATTGGTATTCACCAGGTAGGAGCGGTGGGCGCGCCAGAATAAATTCTCGTCGAGGCTGTCGAGCAGTTCTTCGAGCGTACGGCAGTTCGACTGTCCTTCCATTCCATTGGGCCCGCTGGTGACCACCGTGATGATGCCGTCTTCAATCGAGGCAAAGCAGATGTCCTTCTGATTCACCAGGAACAGCCTTCCCGCGGCCTTCAGCAGGATCTTCGCGGTTTGCGGCTTCTGTGACTCGAGCATGCGAACCAGCGTGTCGAGCTTGTCGGAGGGGCTCGTCGACTCGGCTTTCTTCTTGGCCCGCTCGACCGACTGGACCACCCGCCCCCGGTCGAACGGCTTGAGCAGATAGTCGACGGCATTGACTTCGAAGGCGCGCACCGCGTACTGGTCGAATGCGGTGGCAAAGACGATCTTCGGCAGAGGAATTTTCTTGTCGAGCAGCTTTTTGATCACTCCAAAGCCGTCGAGGCCGGGCATCTGAACATCCAGGAACACCAGATCAGGACTGTGCTCGCGAATGAGCGTCACCGCCTCCAGGCCGTTCTTGCCCTGCGCGACCACGTGAACGTCATCAATGCTCTTCAACAGATAAGCCAGTTCGTCGCGCGCGAGCTGCTCATCATCGACGATTAACGTAGAGAGTGACAACGTGCCCTCCTGCCCCCAGATGAGTATAGCCAATTGACCCGTCCCATGGTTGGGGCGGGGTCCGGCCCAGCCCGTTTCGCCTCCGCAATCGGGCAAGAGCCGGTTACTTTTCCCCGAGAGCCCTTCGGCCGAGTTCCCTGAACAACTTGGATTTCGTCAGCCACAGGCCAAGCCCCACCAGAGCAAACCAGACCACGGCAATCCCTGCCAGGGATTCGAGGTCCCGGACACGGTTCGCCGTCCAGCTTGTCCCGCTAACCATGGTCGAGGCCGCCGCTCCCGAGAGCAGGGCGATCACGAAGGCCTTCGCCATCTCTCCCCACTCGAGAAGGCGGAGGGAGACCAGGCGGCGCTGATGGAGCAGAAGCGCCATGGCGAGGCAATTCGCCGCGATCCCGACGTCAGAAGCGACGACCAGACCCGTGGTCGAGAACGTGCGGAACAACACCGAATACAAGGGCAGGGAAGCTGCGGTAATGAGGCTGCTTGCGAGCATCGGCGTCAGGGTATTTCCCGCGGCGTAGAAGGCACGGGCGTAAAGCGCCTGCGCGGCCCAAAAAGGCAGGGAGACGGCAAACCAGGAGAAGAAGACCGCCGTGCGCTCGGAGTCCGCAAAGTCGAGGTGGCCGCGCCGGTAGACCAGGTCGACGAGCGGCAGCGCGGCCGCCGTCATGAAGCTTGACGCAAGCAGCGCGACCGAGAACACGCGATAGACGGAGCCGCTTACGGAGCGGGAGAATGCCTCCATTCGCTTTTCGCCAAACAGCCGGGCAAAAAACGGCAAAGACGCCTGGCTGACGGCCTGCCCGAGGATGGCAATCGGCACCTGAAAGAGGCGCCGCGCGTAGTTCAGGCGGGTGATATCGCCCGTCGAACCGACCGCAAAATACCGCTGGATCCACTCGTCGGCGGTCACCAGAGAAACGCCCAGCATGAGCGGGATCGAGAGGCGGATCCATTCCCGGAAGGCCGGGTTCCCGACGGCGAACGAAATGCGGTAACCGACGCCCGCGCGCGCGGCCCCGATCACATTCAGCAGAAAAATTCCCAGAAAGCATCCGACGACGCCGCCCCAGGCGAGGGCCGAGATTCCCAAGCGGGAGGAAAACAGGACTCCCCCGGCAATGATGCCGCCGCTATAAAACAACGGGCCGATGGCGGGAATCAGAAACATGCGCCGGGTTTGCAGGACCGCCGAGGCGACTCCGCCCACGTAGAAAAAGAATTGCGCGGGCAGCAGGATCCGGCTTATGCGCACGCACAGGGCAAACTCGGCGGGGTTCATTTTCCTGCCGAACATCATGTGGTTGAGCTGGGGCGCAAAAATTCCCGCGAGCAGAATCCCGGCCCCGAGCACCACAGACATCACCGTAACCACAACCGAAAAGGTCTTCTGAGCCTCCTCCTCCCGGCCCTGGGCGATGAAGCGCGTATAGATGGAGATGAAGGTGATCGAAGCCGTTCCTCCGGCGGCCAGGTAATTGACCCAGTCGGGAATGGTGAAGCCGGCGTTGTAGGCGTCGGTGACCGAGGTGGCTCCGAAGGCCCAGGCGATATACATCTCCCGCAGGAACCCCACCAGGCGCGACAAAAGGATCGTGGTCGCAAGAAGCGCGGTTGCAGACCGCGCCGTATGCTGATGTGTCGGGCGGAACAGGTTGAGGAAACGACGGAGCGCCGGCTGGGGATCGCGGTTCAATGTGTCGGACGGGCCTGCACTATGGGCGATTCTACACGGAAAGTCCGCCGGCTCAGGCGAGCCTCAGCGGCGCGGGGCCGGTCCAGCGTCAGCGGGAAGTCGTGCCCGCGAAGCACCGGAGAGCGGACGCTCGAAAGGAGTGTGCGCCGCGATCGAAACCCAACCTCGCGGCCCGGGAGCATCGCCAGCCTTCTCCAGCCAGGCAGCCAGGCTCTCCCACCGGGCGAAGCTCGCCGAACCGGCGCGACACCGGACGCGTCAAGGGAGGTGGGGGAATGTGCCCGGCTGCGAGGTCGAACCGAGTTCTAAGCCCCGGGGGATGGCGCGCCTTCGCCCGCGATTTCCACTACCAGGGGTGTGCAAAACTGTCTTGGTATGTTAAAGATTGATTACCTCCGAAACCCGGGTTTGTTGGCCGCTGAACTGCAGCTAATTAGGTACTGCACAGTGACTTGCAAACATCCCTCCATTTTCCTGCCCTCCGGCCACGCGGCCGTACCGGCATAGTTGGCGCCGGTAACCGGGTAATCCACAGTCTTTCCACAGGCCAGCCTCCTCGGAAGCCTCGGAGGCCTGGGCGGTAGGACCCGGCGAAAACTCGCCCCTCTCCTATTGGTATTACCGTCGCCGGGGTGTTCGGCTTTCAGGTTATTCAAACCCTGCGCTCGTCCCCTCCGCCATGGATTCAAATCGGGTCGAACTCTTGAGGAATGCCAGTTTAATGGTTCCGGTCGGCCCATTCCGCTGCTTGCGAATGATCAGTTCGGCAACGCCGTCGAGCTCAGGATCATCGGGTTTATAGACCTCTTCCCGGAAAATGAAGGCAACCACGTCGGCGTCCTGTTCGATGGACCCCGACTCGCGCAGGTCGGAGAGCTGCGGCCGGTGGTCGCCCGAGCCGCGGCTTTCCGGAGCCCGGCTCAACTGCGACAGCGCGATCAGAGGGACGCGCAGTTCCTTGGCGAGCGCCTTCAGTCCCCGCGAAATGGCCGAGACTTCCTGGGTGCGGTTTTCATATCGTTTGCTCCCGCTTGACATGAGCTGCAGATAGTCGACGATGACAAGGTCGAGCGCGCCTTTCGATTGCAGGAGCCTGCGCGCCTTGGCGCGCATTTCACTGATGGCGATGCCCGGAGTGTCATCGATGAAGATGGGCGCCTGAGCCAGTTTTTCAAGCGCCTGGGTGATCTTGCGCATATCGTCCTGCCACAGCGAGCCGGTGCGGAACCTGTGGGCGTCGACCCGCGCCACCGAGCACAGCATTCTTTGGAGCAGCGCCTCTTTCGACATTTCGAGGGAAAACACGGCCACGGTTTTGCCGTCTTCTATGGCGACGTTCTCGGCGATGTTCATGGCGAAGGAGGTTTTTCCCATCGAGGGCCGCGCCGCGATGATGACGAGGTCCGACTTCTGCAGACCGCTGGTCTTTTCATCCAGATCGACGTAATGGGTCTCAAGTCCGGTAATCCGGCTGCCGCGGGCGAGAAAGGCGTCGATCGAGCCGAACGACTCCTTGATGATCTCCTCGACGCCCAGGAAGCCGCGGCCGATGCGTTTTTCCGAGAGCTGGAAAATCTGCGCTTCGGTGTCGTTCAAAATCTCTTCGGCGGGATCGCTTTGTTCCGAGGCCCGGGCGATGGCCGCCGTGGCGGTATGGATGAGAGAGCGCAACAGCGACTTGTCGCGCACGATCTTGACGTAATTTTCAATGCTGGGGCGGTCCGGAACCCCGTCGACAAGTCCTGAGATGTAGGCAGGGCCCCCGATGGAGTCGAGTTCGCCGTGCCGGGCAAGCTCTTCCGATAGCGTAATCAGATCGATCGAGTGCGAAGCCTCGGCCAGATCGATCATGCGCGAGTAAATGCGGCGATGCGAGTCGAGCAGAAAATCTTCCGCCTTGAGGTGCTCGGCGGCCTGATTGTAGGCAAGATTTTCGAGCAGGATGGCGCCAAGAATCGAGCGCTCGGCTTCCACGTTTGCGGGGAGCGATTGCGCGGAAATGTAATCGGTAACCGCCAAATGAACTTCTAATCCGTTCCGAAAGAAATCTTCCCCGAGGTGACCGTATATTACGCCCAAGCAGGTTGTGGAAGAGGCGCGAACGAACCGGGGTGAACGCCGCCCCTGGAGCATCGCATGCCGCAGCGAGCCGGCCACGGGGACGGCTCGAACCGCCACGACGCCGCGCCGGCGCCGCAAAAATGCGGCAAAAAATAAATTGCGGTTCGAGCCAGCCACTCGAACCGCATCGAGGTGAACTTCACCCTGCCTTTGGCGTTGCAAAGGCCTGCCATTTTTCCGCCGCCGTCCAGCCGGGTTGATGCGCCGCATCTTGGCAACGCATCGAGACTGAGCCAGCCTGGGAAGCGCTTTCGCACCGCAAGGGGTGCGCCGCAATCAATCGCGTCCGCCGGTCGCGGTCCCGTTCTGCGAGACCGTTTTCTGAGGAGGCCGCAACGCCCGGGTACCCACAACGCTTTCACGTTTGGGAACCGCCCGGCAGCTTCTCGGTTTGCTCCCGCCCAACCCGGCTTTGGAGCCTGCTGAACGCGAACTCTCGAACCAACTGCCGCAGAACCGGCTTTCGCGATCACTGGCAGCGTGACGTTCACGCTCGCAGTGATTTGAATGTCTCTCATTTCCGGGTTTCGAGCAACCGCAAAATCGAGCGAAAATTGGGAAGGTTGTGAGTTCTTTGTGGAACGCTGCGGAAAACAGGTGGGAAATCCCAAACCCGACTATACTTGAAGTATTGCCGGCGAAAATTGCAGGCCACCCAGATCGGCAAGACAGCTGCAGGCGCGAAGCTGCTGTTTTTTCGAGGCTGCGGTTCTCGATTTGACTGAACGCGATTTGACTGAACGAGGAGGAGTTATGCGTTCCTGCTTCGGGCGGCTTTCCTCATGCGGCGTCATCCTGCTGGCGCTTGTTACTGCAGGTTGCGCCCACCGCTACTACGATTCCTATCACAACGACTATCACCGCTGGGACCACCATGAAACGGCGTACTACAACCAGTGGGTGATTGAGCGCCATGTCGATCCGCATCGCGACTTCAACCATCTTTCAAGGGACGAGCAGAAGAACTACTGGGATTGGCGCCATCAGCACGAGCACGACCACGATAACGATCGCCACTAAGGATCGTCACTGAGGGGCGCGCTGCTTCCCCCCTGCCGGGAGACCGTCGCGTCGAATCCACGAACGCGGTCGCTCAAAGCGGGCCGGTCCCAGAATCAGGGGGCCGCGCGCGTTGAACTGCGGTTGCGCTTCAGGCGCTTGCGGTGTCCGTCAGTCCGGCTTTGCTTGATTCAGCCGGAAGGGCCTTGAACCGGGGTGCGGCGCCGGACTACCGCACCCAACCGACGTCCCTTACTTCTTTTTCGTCGCCCCCTTCTTGCCGAAGCTGGTTTCCACCCCGGCGTTCAACGCAGTCAGCATTTGCTTGGCTTCCTCGGCGTGAGGTCCGCTCGGCTGCAAGTCGAGATACTTCTGGTAAGCCTCGGCTGTACCTTCCGGCGCATTGATCTTTCCACTGCTGTCGGTGGTCGCCATCCCGATCAGGTTCTGCGCTTTCCAGAAATATGCGTCCGCACGGTTCGGGTCGGCGGCAATGGCCTTATCGAAGGCATCGATCGCCTGCTTTCTCTTGGCGGCATCGTTACTGCTGTTGGCATTGGTCAGGACCGCGCCGAGGTTGTAGTAATACTGCCCGGCATGCGCTGAATCGAGTTCGGCTGCCTGGCCATAGGCATTCACGGCATCATCGGGCTTGCCTACGCGGGCTGCCGCAGCCGCATAGTTGTCGTAGTACGCCGCCAGGCGCTGTTTTGCCGCTGCGGCCTCAACCGGATTCTTCGCCTGCCCGCCCTGGGCACTGGCGGGCGCGTTCTGTCCGTTGGCGGGGGCTGCGCCCGCTGCCGGCGCATTCTTGGCCTTATAGAGGTCGATCGCCTTTTGGAGGTCGTTGTAGGCTTCCGCGTAGCGCTTGGTCTTCTCCTGGGCATCGGTTTGCGCCCTGGCCGAATCGAGGTAGGCGCCCCCCAGCCGGAACCATACCAGGTCCTCATCCGGCGCCATTTGGGTGGCTTCGTTGAGGGAAGCGATTGCGCTGTCATAATTCGGGGGGTTCGCCTGTTCGGCAGCGGTGGCGGCCTTCAATTTGTCGTTCACGGCGGAGATGTTTTTGTTGTAGGCCTCGGTCTTCGCCTGGGCTTCCTGCATCTTCTTGACCTGATCCGCACTGATTCCCTTCTCTTTGGCCGTCTGCTGTACCTGCTGCTCCTGCGACTGCTTGAGGTCAAAATCAAGGCTGACTTCGTCGACGCCCACCTTGTACTTGTTGACCTGGTCGAGCTGTTTCCCGTCCTTGGTCAGGGTCACGGTGTAGGTGCCCGGATCGATGCCCAGCGAGAAATACTCGCCCTTCTTGTTCGTCTTCAGCTTGAAAACGCGGCCATTGTCGTCGTTGTGCCAGGTCACCTGGGCGTCGGCGATCGGAGTGCCCTGCGCATCTTTGGCCACGCCGTGGACCGTAGCCGTCTGCGAGAAGGCGGGCATGGACAATCCGCCCACGAGAATAGAGGTGAGCAGCAAGAAAAGGAAATTACGTTTCATTCAAAGCCTCCAGGCTCTGCCGCAGAATTCGCCGTCTCAACCGGGGACGGCAGCGGCCTATTTTAAACTTTTTCGACCTCAGGAACATAGGGAAGCGGGTCTATGGCTCCCGCCTCGCGAAACGCTCGCAGCCGCAGCACGCAACTATCACAAACTCCGCAGGCGCGGTCCTCGCGGCTGTAACAAGACCACGTTAAATCGAAGGGCGCACCGAGTTCAAGGCCGAGGCGGACGATTTCGGCCTTGCGCATGGCGATCAGCGGGGTGACGACTTCGATTGCGCCCTCTCGGGTCCCGGCGCGGATTACGCGGTTGTACGCTTCGTAATACGCCGGCCGGCAGTCGGGATATCCGGAGCTATCCTGCTCGACGGCGCCGATATAGATTTTAGATGCGCCCAGGACTTCCGCCCAACTGACGGCAACGGCGAGAAAATGGGCGTTGCGGAAAGGGACGTAGGTGACGGGGATATCGCTTGCGAGACGGCCGGAGTCGGGGACGGCGATGGTTTCGTCGGTGAGCGCAGAGCCGCCAATGGCTTTGAGGGCCTGGTTCGGGACCACGAGGCGGTCGCCAATGCCCAGGCGGTCGCAGATTCGTTCGAAGGATCGATGCTCGCGTTCTTCCGTGCGCTGGCCGTAGCGGATGTGCAGCGCGGCGGCTTTGGCGTCACACGCCGCCAGCGACGCGCAGACGCAGGAGTCCATGCCCCCGCTGAGGAGGACCACCGCCGATCTGGACGATTGGGTCATTCCATTCCATGGGAAGCTCGAACCGAGGAATGCAAGAGGCAGGCGTTCGCCCTCTGCTCGATTCGAACTTCTGCTCTGTGCGCGCTCCCTTACACGCCTTTGAGCGCCGGGTCCCAGATCAGTTTGTGAATCTGCAGGCCCAGTCTTGCCTTCACCGCGTCTTCCAGCATCCATCCTGCGAGCTGCTCGGGATCGAGCAAACAATTGCCGGCCTCGTGCCGGCCGGATGCGTCCTTGCGGAACGCAGGCGAGAACAGCACGGCATGGACGCGGCCCTCGAGGTCGTGTCTGCGGACAAAATCACGCGCAAACTCGTAGTCGCGCCGGCTGCCGATGACGAACTTCACCTCATCGTGGGGAACCAGAGTTTCGAGGTTCTCGATGCGGAACGTCCCGCCCTCGCCCGAGTCCGGACATTTTACGTCGACAATCTTCACGATCTCCGCGGGAACGCTCCGGAGCGGGCGCTCGCCGCTGGTTTCGAGCAACACCGTATGGCCGCGCGCGACCAGCCGCTCCATGAAGGGGACAAGCTCGCGCTCCTGTAACATCGGTTCCCCGCCGGTGATTTCAACCAGGCCTCCACCCGGGCTGAGGCGCTCGACTTCCGAGGAGACCTGGTCCGAGGTCATCCTCTTGCCCCCGTAAAAACTGTATTCCGTGTCGCACCAGAAGCAGCGCAGATTGCAGCCCGTCAGACGCACGAATACACAAGGCAGTCCGGAATAGGTGGATTCGCCCTGCAGGGACTTATAGATCTCGGTAATCTGCATTCCGATGTTTCCACGGTGAGCTTGGACGGGGGCGTGCCCGGGGGCCAAGAGCTGTCCGAACGCCGCCCGGCCAGGACTCGCTACAGTCGGCCTGGATTTCTATACTTTGGATTCTATACTATTGATAAATAAGCGTGGTTGGCGCAAACTCTCCCACGCTGCCGGATGTCGCTGCGCGCAACCAACCCCAAGCTTAATACCACCTATATCTATACCGGCAGTATAAGACGTTCGAATGTGCCCTGCCTGAGAAGGCAGGGGGCTTTACCCTTTTGGTTTTTGAGCTAAACAAAAACACACGCAGCTGTCTGCGAGCTACTCGCTATACTTCGCGGTCGTCGTGTCGGTCTCAAATACGGTGACGTCCTTTACCCGTACCCGGCCGTTGGTCGATTTCTTGAGCTGCAGATTCGCCTGGTCGAAAAAGTACTTCGCGAGGTTTTCGGCCGACGGATTCTGTTCGGTAAAAGGCTCGAGATCATTGATCATCTGGTGATCGAGCCGGTCGATGAGAGGCCGCATCACGTCCCGCAGGTCCTTGAAATCGAGCAGCAGTCCGGCCGCGTCAAGCTCCTCGCCGGCGAGGGTCACCCGCACTCTGTAGTTGTGGCCGTGCGGGTTCTCGCATTTGCCCCTGTAGTTGCGCAGGTAGTGGCCGGCGGCAAATGAATCTTCTACCGTGACTTCGAACATGGAACCTCGAGGAAGGAATGCCGCGAACTTATATTCTACCGCGTTAGAAAGAAACGGGATGCGCCCGGCGCGAACCACCCCTTGATCAGAGAGCCCGATAGGACTCGAGCGAGCGGCGGGCGGTCTCGAGTTCCCCGTAGCGGCTGCCTTCCTGTTCAATCAGATAATACTCGGCGCCGCCTACGCTTTGGGCGGCGGCGAAGATGTCCTTCCACTTTGCCTCGCCTTCGCCGAGCAGGACCTGGTAGCCTCTTGAGGGATCGGAAGACCAATCTTTCGCGTGAAGCGAGTGAATTCGTCCGGGATTCGCGCGGATCCACGCAACCGGATCCGCACCGGCCGCCAGGCAGGTGCCGACATCGAGTTGCAGCATGACCTCGGGCTTGGTGTTCCTGGCCAGGATTTCCATGGGGCGCACGCCCCCTACCGGCTTCCATTCGGCATCGTGATTGTGGTAGCCGGGCCGGAGGCCGGAGTGGGCCAGGCGATCGGCGACCGCGTTGAGTTCATCGGCCACGGCTTTCCATCCGTCGGCGCTTGATTTCGGCTCCGAGTAAGCCCACACCATGTACTTTGTGCCCAGAATCAGGTTCAGGTCGCAGGCGTGCTGAAGCTTGTCGGGGTGGAAATAACTGGCGTCGTTGTGGGTGGAGTAGCAGCGGATGCCGAGGTCGTCGAGCAGCTTGCGCATTTGTTTGGCCTGGGCTTCGCTCCAGTCGAAGTAGGGGGCGAAAAACTCGACGCACTGATATCCCATCTTGGCCACCGCGCGCACCGTGCCCTCGGCATCCTGCTTGAGGGCGTTACGGACCGAATAGAGTTCGAGTCCGACGGGAATGGACGCCGAGGCGGCCCGCGTTTTCAGCGACCAGGCGAAAGCTGTGGAGAGAGCGAGAAATGAGCGGCGCGTAATGGACATGCCACCATCCTACTCTCGCCATAGTTCCCGGCTCAATATGCCGGTTGTTGCGCCGGGGCCTGGGAGGCAACCGAGTTGGGAATCTTGATTCCGCCTTCGATGGGTGGAATGCCGAAATGCCCCGCGAGATGGAGAAGGTCAAGCGGGCTGATGGAGCCGGAGACGGTCACGAAGTTGATGTGGTCGCGCCCGACGACCAGGAACGCCATTTTGCGGATCGCATTATTTTCGAGATGAAAAAAGAGGTCGGTTTCGCCCGGTCCTCCCTGCTTGTTATGTCCCCCTCCCGCCACATGCTCGTAGCCTGCCGCGTGGTATTCCCGGCGCACCGCGTTCAGAATTTCCGGATCGTAGGAGGCACCGTTCTGAAAGCGGAAGCGGTGTACGGAAACGCCGTCGACGCCCGCGATGATCCGGCGCATGGCGTCATCATCCTGATCGGTCTTCGAGGCCAGAATCAGCATGGAATGGTCGAAGGTAAAGTCCGTGTGGGATGAGGCGGCCTGGCTCAGGCCCTGAATTGCCCGGGGAAGCCAGTCCTGCGGCAGGGATTGGGCCGAAGGCTGAGGCTCCTGCGGCTGGGGCTGGGCAGAAGGCTGGGATTCCTGCGACGGCGCTTGGGCAGGAGGCTGGGACTCCTGCGGCTGGGCAGAAGGCTGGGATTCCTGCGGCTGGGATTGGGTCGAGGGCTGGGACTCCTGGGACGGCGATTGGGCCGAGGGCTGGGACTGAGCAAAGCCGGCTGCGGCGAGGATCGGAACAAGGACAAGAAAACGGAGTACGAGACGCGGCTGTTTCAAAGCGAACCTCGGGTTCGAAGGTACCGAGACGAATCGGTTCCTGGCTCTAACCCGGGAACCCGCGCTTAGTTGCGGAGTGCGGTAGAAAAAAGTCCGGCCCCCCGGCCGTGCGCTCGGCTGCCGGGCCGGTGGGTGATGGACCCGGCCGAATTGGTATGGCGCGCTTTTTTCTACCCCTGCCGCTGAATTCCCGGACCGCCGGCCCGACCCTGCTGGGACCGGCCGGGCGAGGTGAAATGCATGGCGCTCCGCTTTCGCGGCCTAACCCGTAATTTTCCGGTTCTTTTCATCCCAGACCGCCGCCGTCTGTCGGAAGTAGGAATGGTTGGCCAAGTGACAGCCGATGGCGGCGCGGTTGCCGAACTCTTCATTCTCAACGACTTTCTTGCGGGACCGCACGGCAGCGAAGAAGTTGGCCTCGTGATCGACCAGATCGCTGTAGCCTTCCGGTACGCTGAACACCTCGGTTCCTGCTTCCGCTTTGACCTTGTAGTACGGGTTTTCCTTCCTGAAGTTCTCCAGGTATTGCGTGCGCAGGTCCTCAGGCCAGCCGTAAATCGAATAGGCCTCAGGTTGCGGCCGGTCGTCCTGCGGCGTGAAGGTCAGATTCTGTCCGCGAATGATGGCCGTGCCCTTGGTCCCGTAGAAGCCGATGAACTCGCCCTGGTCATTCATTAGATTGCAGCGCAAGTACACCCTCAAATCCGGATAGTCATAGAACGTCTCGATCAGGTCCGGGAAATCGCGCCCGTCCTTGAAATGGAAGAGCCCGCCTGTGGACTGGGCGCGCTTGGCCACGGTGTTCGTACCGGTGATGAAAGTGATCCCAGAAATCAGGTGGACGAACAGGTCTCCCGCCAGGCCTTCGCCGTAATCGGTGAAGCAGCGCCAGCGGAAAAAGCGCACGGGATCAAATGGCCGCTTGGGCGCGCCGCCGAGGAACTCGTTCCAGTCGAGGGTCTGCTCGCTTGCGTTGGGGGGAATGGGATACACCCAGGCACCGCTCGGCGAATTACGGTCCCAGTAAGCTTCGATGTGATAGACGTCGCCGAGCTTGCCGCTTTCATACAGTTCCTTGCACTGCCCGTAAACGATGGAAGAAACGCGCTGGCTGCCGACCTGCACAATGCGGTTGTTCTTCTGCGCGGCCTCGATCATGGAGAAGCCGTCCTCGACGGTGTGCGACATCGGCTTCTCGCAGTAGACATCTTTGCCCGCGGCGCAGGCGTCTTCAAAGATCCGGCGATGGTTGTGATCGGGCACGGCAATGATCACGGCGTCCACATCCTTGCGCTCGAGAATCTTCTGGTAACTGCGCGTGGCGGGGCAATTCGAATTTTTCACCGCCTCCTGCGCGGCGGTGTGGCGCGAATCGTAGAGGTCGCACAAGCCAACGCACTCGATCCCCGGCACGCGCGTCGAGGCCGCGAGCAGCTCGCAGCCGCGAACGCCGGTGCCGATGGAGGCGAACCGCACGGTGTCGCTGGGTGGAACGGGCTTCGGCGAAGCCCACAGCGGCTTCGGCTCAAGCATCGTATACTTGGCGGCCGCCCCCGTTGCAGCCGCTCCCGTTCCCACGCGAATGAAGTCCCTGCGCGTCCACGAACCACTGTTCTTCATCCCACTCCTCCTGGTCCGGTCTCAGTAGAAAAACGTTAAGTCCGAATGCCGGAAATTATCGCACAGCCCGCGGACGGGCGTATTCGCGGGCCCGCATTCTTTCAACTGGAGTGGTTGCGGTCGGCGGGACAGACGCGGGTCTAGGCCATCCTTCTGTTCCCCATTGGCCTGCCGATCGATCGGCTGCCCGGCGACGTATCGGGTCGGCGCGGGTGGAGTTTCGACCGGCAGCGTCATACAAGGGGAGGTTACAGGAAACCCGGGCGTCGCTGGCCGCGGGGCCGCGTGGGGTTCCCTGCAGCCCGTAAACTCCGCAATCGGACAAAACGGGCCCCTCAAGCACGAACCCACGGGTACCCAGTTAACGCCGGGGCCACTTCCCCCGGCCCCGGCGCTGAGAGCATCCTGTCCTCCCCCCGGTTGACAGGTCTCTCACCGGGCTCCCATGCCCTCATAGTGCCGCTCGAGCCAAAACCGTTTCAGCCGTCCCGGCGAGTCGCGGCGCGAACCGAGTCTCGAAACGTCAAGCTGGTAACTCCGTTGTAGAATTGCAGCCGCTGCCAGGCGAGAGGCTCTCGGTGCAATTTCAGTCTTTCGACAACGCCTATCTGGAACGGCTGCGGGCGGGAGACTTCCGCACGCAGGAGCACTTTGTCGCCTACTTCAGCGAGCTGCTTCACCTGAAATTGCGCGCGCGCCTGCGCTCCAAGCAGGACATCGAAGATGCCCGGCAGGAGACTTTCGCGCGGGTCTTCGCCGCCTTGCGCAAAAAAGAAGGAATCCGCGAACCGGAACGGATTGGCGCGTTTGTGAATGCGGTGTGCGCGAATGTTCTGCGGGAACGCTATCGCGCGCCCGCCGCCGAGCCGCTCGCAGAAACGGCCGAGGAAATTCCAGACAAGGGGGAGAACGTGATCGACGTGATCGCCTACAAGCAAACCCAGGAGAAAGTACGCGAGGTTCTGGACACTCTGGCCGAGCGGGACCGCCGCATTATCAAAGAGATTTTCATCGAGGAGCGCAGCAAGGACGAGGTTTGCCGGGATTATGGCGTGACCCGGGATTATCTGCGCGTCCTTCTGCACCGGGCCAAGCAGGCGTTCAAGGCCCGATATTTGAAGGACATTCCGTCGGAAGGGTGACGCGGAAGCGCCCTTGCGTGCTGGATTTCCCGAGCACTGCTTAACAGAAAAGGCCCTCATTGTGAGCAGGTCAGACGCCGCAAGGCGACAGAAGCTGCAGAAAATGTACTTCCGTGCGGGAACGGCAGCTCAGGACAACTACCTAGCCGTTTATATTATTGCTGTCGTGTCAGGTAGGGATTCCCGCCGGCTTGGTTCGAACCGGAAAATTGCGCTGGAACTTTGAATTCGAGAAATCACGGGAAGTCACCATTCGGGGGGTCTTGATGTTCCGTCGCGTTCTGTTCCTGGCCTTTGCCATAGCCCTGTTCGGCCCCGCCCTTGCGGCGGCCGAAAAAAACCAAGTTCTGGCCGAGCTCCGCTTTGAGGCCCACACGAATGCGGAAAAGACCGCGGGCGTCTGGGTAGACGGGCAATACGTGGGCTACGCCAAAGAGCTCACCGGCCGCAAGAAAGTCCTGCTCCTTCCCGGTAAGCACGCAATTGTCGTGCGCCAAGCCTGGTACGCCGACGTGGTCGAGCAGCCGGTGCTTGAGCCCGGCGAGGTACATCTCATCAGCCTCCGGCTGGTGAGAGACGCCCGCGCTCCCCGACACGATGCCACCGGCGAGCTCAAGATCTCCGCCAGTCCGGCAAGGGCCGCGGTATTCGTGGATGACGTGTTCGCCGGGCACGCCGACGAGTTTGGCGGGGTTGGCAAAGCCATGCTGCTTACGCCCGGCGCACACCGCCTGCGCATTGCCTTGCCCGGCTATCTGCCGTTCGATACCGTTGTCGACCTCCGCCCGTTCCAGAAGCTGAAAATCGAAACCCGGCTCGAGAAGGGAAGCGTTCAGCAGTCCGGCGCCTTGGTAAGCAAGAAATAACACGGGCCCCCGGGCCCGTCGCCCGGGCTCTAGGTCTGCGGCCTGCCCCCGGGGTTGAATCGATATCCCACCCACGGCTCGGTAATGATGTAGGAGGAAGAGTCGTTGTCCGGCTCGAGCTTTTTGCGCAAGTGCCCAACGAAGACCCTCAAATATTCCGGCTGTTCCACGCTGTTTGGCCCCCAGACGGCCCCGAGCAGAGCGCGATGGGTAATCACTTTCGCGGCGTGCTTTGCCAGATAGACCAGCAGATCGAATTCTTTCGGCGTCAGGCGAATTTCGCGCTTCTTCACGCTGACCGTGCGGGCGGAAATATCGATGCGAAAATCTCCGATTTCGATGGGCGCGGCGTCGGCCGACTCGTGAGCGGCAGCCCGTCGAAAAGCCGCCCGTACCCGCGCCAGCAGCTCGTTCACGCTGAAGGGTTTGAGGATGTAGTCGTCGGCGCCGGCGTCAAGCGCCTCCACCTTGACGGCCTCTTCACCTTTGACCGACAGGACCAGGATGGGTATGCGCGAGTCTTTGCGAATCCGCCGGCATAGTTCAAGCCCGTCCATTCGAGGCATGCGCAGGTCGGTGATGACCAGGTCCGGCGCCCACGACTGCATCTCGTGGAGAGCCTCTTCGCCGTCCATCGCGCTGCGCACTCCATAACCGCGGCTCGACAGCGTGGTCTTGAGCACCCGTGTGATCTGCGGCTCATCGTCGACCACCAGAATGTTGCCTTTGTTTCGAGCGTCCGGCATTCGGTTCACTTCATTTCCTGGGTGACAATGTGAACGTCGACCGCAGGCGCGTCGCGCAGGAATTTGTGTATGGCGGAAAGATATAAGTACTTGCGCAGGCCGGTTTGCGCCGAGCGCCCGAATACGACCTGGGTGATATGTTTCTCACGCACCAGTTTCGCAACTTCCTCGGCTACGCTCTTGCCCTTGGCGCGGAGGATCTTGCCCCCGAAGTTCTCACCGAATCGCAGGTTCTGCGCGAGGCTGCGCTGGTCTTGCGGGCTCTCGTCGGTGCCGATATCCACATAGATGATGTAGAGCTCGCCGTCGACCCTCTGGGCCATGCGGGCGGCCCGCGCGATCAGGTACTGGGCCGCGGGACTGGAGCTTGCACACACCGCAATGCGTTCCCGCAGCGCGAGATTCGCGGCCAGGCCCTGTTTTTCAAGATACGACTCGAGGCTGCGGTCGACCGCCCGCGCCACCTGCTGCAGCGCCAGTTCGCGCAGCGCAATCAGATTGCCGGGCTTGAAGAAATGGCCGAGAGCCCGCTCCGCCCGATCGAGCGGATAGATGTCTCCGCGCCGCATTCGAGTCTGCAGGGCTTCCGGAGTCAGGTCGGCAAGCACGATTTCATTGACTTTCTGCATGACCCAGTCCGGCACCGTCTCCCGCACCTGAATGCCGGTGATGTTCAGCACCGCCGGCACCTGGCTCTCGATGTGCTGCACGTTCATGGTGGAAAGCACGTCAATGCCGGCATCGAGCAGTTCGATGACGTCCTGGTAACGCTTGGGGTATTTGCTGCCCTCGATGTTGGTATGCGCCAATTCGTCGACCAGCGCCACGGCCGGCTTTCGCGACAGAATTCCATCCACATCCATCTCTTCAAAGCCCGTGCCTTTGTACTCGATCGCGCGGCGCGGCACGGTCTCCAATTTCGAGGCGAGCTCGGCAATTCCCGTGCGGCCGTGGGTCTCGACCACTCCGATGACCACATCCTCGCCCCGGCTGTAGCGGCGGATACCCTCGCTCAGCATGTTAAAGGTCTTGCCTACGCCGGGCGCATAGCCCAGAAAAAGCTTGAAAATTCCCTGCTTCTTCTGCGGTACGGCTTCCTCTAACCACTGTTCGGGTGTCTTGGGCACGTTATGTATTATGCTCATTTCCTGGTTTGAGTCGACGGGATCATCCCCACGCGTGAAACCGAGCACAGCGAATCCGGTCCTGCGTTTTGCGGCGTCGGCCGTTTTGGTTGCGGCCATCGTCCTGGTCTATTTTCGCTGGTTCCACGTGAATCCGGCTACTGTCGGATTTACCTTGCTTCTCGCGGTCCTGTTTATCTCGGCCGCGTGGGGGCTGCGCTGCGCTATTTTTGCCTCCCTTCTCGCAACCGCTGCTTACAACTACTTCTTTCTGCCCCCGCTGCTCAAGTTCACGATTGCAGACCCGGAGAACTGGGTGGCGCTGACCGCCTTTCTGGTCACGGCGGCGGCGACGAGCCAGTTCTCCGAACGCGCCCGGCGAAGCGCCCTGAACGCCGATAGCCGCAGGCGGGAAGTGGAGCGGCTCTACTCGTTCAGCCAGCAGCTGTGGCTGAGCGATAACGTATTCGAGCTCCTGAACCTGATTCCGAAGTACATCGTGGATTCGTTCGAAGTGAGCGGGGCGGCGCTGTTCCTCGACGCCCGGCAGGAGGCCTATTTCTTCGATGAGCGCAGCCGCGCCCTGTTTCCGGTCGACCTGCTGAAATCCATCAGCGTTCGCGGCGAACCCGTGCTCGACCGGACAAGCCGCAACTGTTTCATGCCTCTGCGGATGGGCGTACGCACCGTGGGGGCCCTCGCCATCGCCGGCTGCGAATTTGCCCGCGAAAGTCTGGAAGCGCTGGGAGGGCTGGTGGCGATTGCCATTGAGCGCTCCCACACGGTCGAAAGACTCACCAGGAGCGAGGCCGCGCGAGAGAGCGACCGGTTGCGGTCGGTGCTGCTCGATTCGGTCACGCACGAGTTCCGCACCCCCCTGACCGCCATCAAGGCATCGGCAGAGACTCTGCTCTCGGATGTCGATCTGGGCAAGCCGCAGAGAAGGGACCTCGTCGAGGTCATCAATCAGGAAAGCGACCGGCTGAACCGCCTGGTGGGCGAAGCCGGGGAGGTGGCGCAGCTCGATTCCGGTCAAATTCAATTTCATCTGGAAAAGCATACGATGACGGAGGCCGTCGATCGCGCCATTCCGAATGCGCAGTCCGCGCTCGGCCCCCGCCAGCTGGAAGTTGCCGCAGCGCCCGATGCCCCGAGAGTGCTGATCGATCTCGATCGCATCGCCGAAGTCATCACCCAGCTTCTCGACAACGCGGGCAAATATTCACCGCCGGATACTGCGATTCGCATCACCGTCGAAGTGCACGGTTCCGAGGTGGTGACGAGCGTGGCCGACCATGGCCCGGGCATCGACGCCATGGAACAGGAGATGATTTTTGAAAAATTCTACCGCGGACGCGATCAACGCATGCTGATCCAGGGCACAGGCATGGGTCTGGCCATCGCCAAAGCCATCGTCGAACTGCACGGTGGGAAAATCCGGGTGACCAGCCAGCTTGGCCGAGGGTCGGTATTTTCCTTCTCGCTGCCCGCAGCCGAATGACTGCCGTCCGGAATGCGCGGCGCCTCTGCCCATGCCGCAGGCGAGGGCTGGCGCCTGCGGCGGTAAGCGCTAGATAACAAAGGTAATGGCGGAGAGAGTGGGATTCGAACCCACGATACGGTTTCCCGTATACACGCTTTCCAAGCGTGCGCCTTCAGCCACTCGGCCATCTCTCCGGCGAAGATCAAAAAGAAAGTGTCGAGAATTGCCGGATCTCGTGCTGCCCGAGTTCGATTCTATGGCTATGCGCCGGGGGTCGCAACTGCCCGCCCTGCCGGCTCAGGCGTCCGCAGATTGTCTGGCCCGCGCCGGCGAGGATGACGGGAAAACTTGGCAGGGTTCTGCGAGGGCCTGCCGGGACGCTGGACCGAAGAGCGACGGGGGCCGGCTGCTCGGTCGAAAGCCAGGGTTAGGGGGCAAATCCGGAAACCCAGTTCAGCCGGCCGTTAGCCGTGGGGGGTGTCCAGGGTCCTGGGGGGCGCGGTTTTTCCCGTGTTGGCAGACTCGATCTGGTTCCCGGACAAAGTTTCGCCGGATGCCGGGAGCGCGGCCGGTTCAGTCCGACTGCTCGAGTCGAGCGCCGCGCGGTTGTTCAGGCAATACAGCGCCAGTTCCAGGCGGTCCCCGACCCCCAGCTTGTCGTAGATTTTGCGCAGGTAATTCTTGACCACCTGCTCGGTGGTACCAATGCGCACGGCGATTTCCTTGTTCTTCATTCCCTGCGTGACGCAGGAAACAATCAAGGCTTCCTTCGGCGTAAGCTCGGCCCTCGTGCCCACGCGGTGCGGACGGATGTTTTGCGTACGGAAGGCCTCGAGCACCCATTTCACGGCGTGCGGCTCAAGCCAGGGTTGGCCTCGCCGAAGGGTCCGCACACATTCGACAAACAGGCGAGCATCAGTCTGGCGCGAAACAATCGCGTGCGCGCCGCGAGCGAACAGGGCCAGTGTAAGTTCCTGCTCCGGCGCCTCGGTAACCACCAGCAGTCGCAAGCCGGGCGCAGTCCTCATGATTTCCTGGACTGCTTCGAGCGGGCGCGCGGCGAGCGCGGCCTCGAAGATCAAGATTTCGGCCGGAAACTTTTTGGCGGCGGAAATAGCCTGCGGCAGCGTCTCCGCATGCCCCACCACGCGAAGCTCGTCTTCTGCGGCAAAAACTTTGCGCAGCCAGGCGCGGAAGATCGTCTGCGAGACGGCCACGATGACCCGAATGAATTGTTCCCTGCTCTCCATTTCAGGAGCGCCCGCTCTTAGTCCCGGAGCATTCGAGCTTCATGCAGATGTCCGCGCCCGGGACATCGGCGGGGAACGCGAGGGGGAAATCGGGGATGTTGCCGCTCTGTTTCGAAGGTTCCCCAGCCCGCGACCGGACGGTCACGGGACGCTTGCCGGAGAAACGGAGCGCGCCTTCGACGGCTGCGAAGCAGCTCCGTACCGCCCTGCGACCGCCTGACGGATTACCTGATTCGTTCGACATTGCGGCCAGCTAAAAAGGGCCCAGTAAGCCAACGAAAGCTACCCCGGCATCATTGGCATTGGCTTAGGCTCAGGCGCCTCAGGCTGATTTTCGGGTGCCGCAACTGGCCGGCAACAGCGAAGCCTCCGGTCGTCGGCGCTCGGCATTCCGCTCATTATGCTGACACAGCGCGGGAGTTCAAATGTCATGGGATGAACTTGCGAGTGTTGATCTCAAAGGTTCCCCGGCCAGGCGGCCGGTCGCTCGGGAGCGCCACCGTCAAGCGATGGCATCAACCGCGCCTCCTCCTGCGCCTCCCGGCCCGGAGGACAACGGATGGCCCGGGTCAAACGCTGCGGGACCCGACGATGGGCCCCGGTCCCGCCCGGCATCGAGCGCAGAGCTTAAATTAGAACTTTGTTACCTCGGTGAAGTTGAAACCGCGGACCTTCATCGCAGGCACAACCATGTCGAACGATTCTTCGCCGCTCGTGCGGACCGGCATGCTCATCTCCTCGACATTCGAGAGCAGGTCGATGAGGCTCTGGTTGAAGCGGAAATTGCGCACGCCCGAAACCAGCTTTCCCTTTTCGACCAGGAACGTGCCATCGCGAGTCATCCCCGTCAGGATCTTCTCGTAGGGATCGACTTCGCGGATGTACCACAACCGCGTCAGCAGAATGCCGCGCTCGGTCGACTCGACCATCTGTTCGATGGTTTTCGGTTCCGGGGGCGGTTCGAAGACGATATTCATCGGGGCCTCGCCGATTTCGTTGGGAATGGGGAAGCCGTGCCCGGTGGGCTCGATGACACCGACCGTCGAGGCGTATTCGGACTTCTTCATCTTCTCCGCTGTCGCCCGGGCATAGACCAGGCGCTTCACCACGCCGTTTCCGACCAGCTGAACTTTTTGCCGGCCGACGCCTTCCCCGTCAAAGGCGGGGCCGAATTGCAGCGGATGGGCCACGTCGTCCCAGATGGACAGGTTTTCGCCGAAGAGTTGGGTCCCGATGCGATTGTTGAGAAATGAGCGCTGGTCGAGAATCGCCAGCCCGCCAAAATCGAAGAACAGGAAGCCGACCAGGTCAAGGACGGCGGCGGGCGACAGCAGGGCCGTGTATTTTCCCGGGGGAACCTCGCGCGGCGTTCGGGATTCGATGGCTTTGCGGGCGGCGACTTCGGCGAGTTCCCGGGAATTCAGGTTCGCCACATCGGGAGAATTTTCCTTTTGCCAGCCGGAGGAATCCTCCCCCAGCATGGTGATGGAGATTTCCGCCGAGGTTTGCCGGTGCCAGCGGTTCAGTCCGCGAGAGTTGAAGATGCCTTCTACGGCTTCGGAGCTTGAAAAAATTCCCGCCGCAGTGAGCTGGTGCTTTTGAGCCACGGCGACCATCTGGCCGACGCCTGCGGCGCGCTCGTCGGGAGTCAGGGCGGCGGTCTGAGGAAAGTGCCGGCCGGGTGTTTCCTGCGCAGGAGGGAGGCCGTGGCCGGGCCCGGCCACCGGCAGCAGATCCGGGTCCGGCTGCTGCACTCTTGCCAACTCCTCGGCGGCCTTCACCACCTGTTTCAGGCTTTCCTCGTCGAACTTGTTGCTCGTGGCGCGGGCCGTGCGTCCCCCGAGGACGGCGCGCACCGAGACGGCATAATTCTCCTCGGCCACGTTCTGGTGAATCGTGTTGTTGGCAAAACGGGTGAGCGCAGAGGAACCCCCGTAGAAAATGCATTCGAGCTCGTCGGCGCTCGAATGCCGCCTGATTCGGGAAAAGATGTCGGCGGCTTGGTCTTCGGTCAGCATGGGTCCAGTGGTTTGTTGGCCGTCACTTTCCGGCAGCCGGCAAATCCTCTCCCGCGGGAGTTCGCCAGAGAGCCGGGGCTTAAAGCGATTTCGCTAGGAAGCTCCCTGGTACGCGCTCCCCACCTTCACCTTCCGAAACCTCGCCGGCGCAGCCCCATGCCCGGTTCCCATGACCTGCTGCGGCTGCCCTTTGCCGCAATTCGGCGTGCCCCACAACGTCCACTCGTCGCCGGAGCAGATGGCATCCATGGAATTCCAGAATTCCGTAGTGATTCCCGAGTACGACGGGTTTTTCAACATGCGCGCGCGCTTGCCGTTTTTGATCTCCCATCCGGCTTCGGTGCCGAACTGAAAGTTGTAGCGCTTGTCATCAATCGACCACGAGCGGTTGGTTTGGAACAGAATTCCCCGGCCGGTCGAAGCGATCAGCTGTTCGAGGGTGAGCGGTTCTTCACCGGGGAGAATGCTGATGTTGGTCATGCGGATCATCGGCAGGCGGTTCCAGCTCTCCGCCCGCAGGGTCCCGCCGGAGCGTTCGAGCCCGATGAGAGACGCGGTCTCACGCGAGCTCAAATATCCGGTGAACAGGCCGTTCGAGATAATCGGCGTCGATTGCGCGGGCACGCCTTCATCGTCGAAACCGAAGGTGCCGAGACCCGGCCCGTGCTCCTCGCGCGCGTCGGCGACTACGTTCACCAGATCGCTCGCGTATTTGAGGGTCCCCAATTTCTCCAGGGTCAGGAACGAGGTGCCGGCGAAATTGGCTTCCATGCCGAGCACGCGATCGAGCTCGATCGGATGTCCGATGGATTCGTGAATCTGCAATCCGAGTTGGGAACTGTCGAGAATGATGTCAAACACGCCCTCCGGGCACTGATCGGCTTGATGCAGGGCCACCGCTTCTTCGCCGATGCGGCCCGCGTTCTCGACCAGCTTCAATTCCTCCAGCAGTTCGTAGCCTTTGTTCTGCCATTGCCCGCCGAACGAGTTGGGATAGGACCGCTTCTGGATTTCGCTTCCCGCAAAGCTGTAGGCGACGTATCCGGCCCCGGTGGTGATTTTGGTCTGATGAATGTCCGATCCCTCGGAGGAGAAGAACCACTGCTCCTCGCGCCGGAAATTCATGTTGGTTTCCGAGAGCGTGATTCCCTTCACCGAGCGTAGTTCGGAGTCGACCTTCTCAAGCAGCGCAAGGTTCTGTTCGATGGAGGTGGTAAAAGGGTCGATGGCGTGCGGAGTCGTCCACTGCGCCCGGACCGGGTCCTCGGGAACGAGCTTTACATCGTTTTGCTTCACCCGGGCCGACGCTTTGGCGATCGAGACCGCTCTTGCGGCGGTCCGTTCGACAGAGGCGCGGCTCAAGTCCGCCGAAGAGGCAAATCCCCAGGCGCCGTCGGCGATCACGCGGACGTTGAAGCCCTGAGAGCGCGAATCCGAGGCATTGCCGATCCTGCCATTCTTGGTTGCGAGCGCCCGGCTGCGGTCGTCCATTACGCGCGCGTCCGCGTAGGTTGCGCCGCGGTGGGTGGCGGTGTCAAGCGCCCAGGAGGCAAGCTGGTTCATGACGACCCCATGAATCTATCACACCGGACGGTTTGCAGCGGCTTGCGCGCGCTCGCCGGGGGACCGCCCTGCCCGCTTCCGGTGGAGACCGGGACCAGGGGATTCGACCCCGGAGCTGCCGGGGGCAGACATTGGCGCTTGGCGGCAGGACAAGCGCGTTTCACGGCCGTGTTTGGCGGCCGAGCCGAACCGGGCTTTGCCGAACGAGCCTGCAGCCCGCGCCCTTTCAAGCCCCGGTTTGCCCTGGGCCGGCTTGCTCATCCCGTGCACACCTGATAAACATTGTTCAGCGAAAGTCAAAATCGCCAGGACTAAGCCTTGGGTGTGGATTTTCCACCGGCATGGGGAGGGAATGTGGGTTCACGTTGTAGGGGGCGGCTGGGATTCATTTTCATTTTCACGGCGCTCATACCCTGGATGTCTTGCGGCAGCTCCTCCAGCCAGCCCAACTCGACCAGCTTCTTGTGGGTGGCGACGCAGGGCGATCAGAAGATCCGCTCGTACACCCTCAACCAGGAGAGCGGTCAGATTTTTGCGGTGGCGACGGACGGGAAGCCCGTTCCCACGGGAGTCGAACCTTCCGCGATGGTCCCGTCGCCCGACGGAAAGACCATCTTTCTGGTAAATTCCGGAGGCACGGTCACGACATACACCGTTAACCCGGACGGCAGTTTATCGGCGGCAGGGAGCGCGGTAAACACGGGAGATCGGCCGGTCGCCCTGGCGGTCGACCCGGGCGGCAAGTTTCTCTTCGTAGCCAATCAAGGAACGTTCAGCGATGCGTCGTCCGGGACCCTATCGGTCTTTTCCATCTCCGCCGGCAATCTGAGCGAGGTGCCCGGCAGTCCCTTCCCGACTGAGGTCCTCGGCGAGGTGGGGGGGAGCGGTCCGAGCGCCGTGGCCGTTTCCCCGGCAGGGAATTATCTGTATGTCGCCAACCAGTTCGCCAACGACGTCCAGAGTTATTCCTTCGACTCCTCCTCCGGCGCATTGACGCTCATCGGGAACTACGGGGCCGGAACCGCCCCGAGCGGCCTGGCGTTTTCCCGCTGCGCCGGAATCGCGTCGAACACGGCGACCGGAACCTGTCCCGCGGCAGACGGCAGTAATCTTTTCGTCGCCAATTCCGGCTCGAACAATATCAGCATCTTCTCGGCCTGCATCCAGGTCTCGGCCACCTGCAGCGTTCCCAACGGCACCTTGAGACCGATTCCCTCGGGCTCTCCCGTTTCTGCCGGAGTCGGTCCGGCGACCATCTTTGTGCATCCGGGCCTGGATTTCGTCTACACCGTAGACCGGGGCTCGAATCAGGTCTCCGAATTTCAATACGTCCCCTCGACCGGCGCGCTGACCTTTCTGGCCAATGGATCGACCGGCGCCACTGTTTTTTCGGGCGACATTACGGCGCAGACCTCGAACACGACACAAACGTTTAATTGGGTTGTCCTCACCAACATTGGCGGCTCCAGCCTGTCGATTTTCCGCGTGGCGGCGGCGAGCGGCAAGCTGATCGCGCCCGACTCGGGCCAATTTGCGGTGGAGGGGCAGCCGTCGGCGATCCTTCTAAGGTAAGGGTTTCAGATTCATGGCGGTAGAAATGGAAGTGCGCGATCGAGTGCGCATCGGGCGGTCACGGGTATTCCGGGGCCCATGACAGGTTTTCGGCCGCAGACCGGCCAAAACCAGAGCCGGAGCCCGCTTGCTGCTCCGCTGTTTCCTGTCCTGATCGCGGCCATGGGTTTTGTCGCGCGCCTGTGGCTGGCTTCGAGAACGTTCCTGAATGGCGACGAGGCCCTCCACTTCATGGCCGCGAACCAGCCCTCCTGGAGCCTGACGTATCAGGCAAGCCGTACCATTTCGCATCCGCCTTTGCTGGTTTTCGTGCTCCACGTCTGGCGCGGGCTGGGGACGAGCGAGACCATCCTGCGGCTGCCCTCGGTCGTGGCGGGAACGCTGTTCTGCTGGGTGCTGTTCGAATGGGTTTCGGGATTGTTCGGCCGCCGGACGGGCATGCTGGCCCTGATTTTGTCGGCGCTTCTGCCATCTACCATCGCCCTGTCCAGCGAAATTCGCCAGTACCCATTTCTCCTGCTCTGGCTGATTTTGACCATCTACCTGTTCGAACAGGCGGTCGAGGAAAACTCCCGGGGCAAGATGCTGCTCTCCTCGGTTTGCCTGTCTCTGGCCGTTCTTTCGCATTACTCGGCGGTGCTCGCGGCGGCGGCCTTTGGCGCCTATTCCTGTTTGAAGCTCGCCCGGATGCGGCCGGCGCGGTCCGTGGTCGGGCTCTGGATTTTCGGGCAAGTTGGCGCACTGCTCGTGTGCGTGTTTCTGTATCACGCCTACCTCTCGGCTTTCGGGCATAAGGCGCTTGACCAGTGGATGGACGTGTATTTGCACAGCTCCTACTTCCACGCCCGCCAGGACCACGCGCTTTCCTTTGTGTTTCGACGAACGGTTTCGGTCTTTCAGTATCTGGCCGGGCAGGCCTCGATCGGCGATTTGATGTTCCTGGTGTTCGCAGCGGGAATGATCTTCGCCTTTCGCGATCCCCGGGGCCCGGCGCGAGTCTCCAAACTCCAGCTGGCGGTTCTGCTTCTTTTGCCTTTCGCTCTGTCGTCGATCGCCGCGCTTTTCGATGTCTATCCCTATGGCGGGACTCGCCACAGCGCCTTCCTTCTGATCTTCGCCCTCGCCGGAGTCAGCATGGGCCTCGACCGACTGACCAGGCGGACAGCCTGCGGCATCGCCGCGGCCATTGCGCTGGTGCTGGCCGCAAACATCGTTTCCTCGCGCCGGTTTCCCTACATTGCAGCCGCCGATCAGAGCCGGATTCATATGACCGATTCTGTGAAGTTCATCCGCGAGCGCGTCCCTCGAAAGGACCTGTTATTCGCTGACAATCAGACGGGCCTTGTATTGGGTCATTATCTTTGCGAACAGCAGCCATTCTTTCTCAACGTCTGGACGGCGGGTTTCAAAGCATTCAACTGCGGCGGACATAAGGTCGTCGTAACCGATGGAAGGGTGTTCGTTTTTAATGAGGACAATTTTCGCGAGAGCTGGAACGAAATGATCGCCCAGCACGGTCTTGCGTCCCAAGACGTCTGGGTATTCCAGGAAGGGGAGGGCAGTCTGGCACGCCAGCTCCAGGCCCGTTACCCGCAATTTCGCGACCTGCGGGCCTACACCTTCGGAAACAACATCACGCTGTTTCACGTCAAAACAAGCGGGCCCATACCCGAGCACATAGCAAAGACCCGGGCCCCCAACTGAAGAGGCCCTCGCCGGCCCGGTTCCGCCCGGAGCCTTCGGTGTGAGCGGCCGGCCGGGTTCCCTGTGAGGGCGCTCGCGTCCCATTTCCTCAAATGAAACGGCGGGTCCCCGGGGCTCACTACACCTCTGAGGAAGGGGGCGCGGGCTGGCCGTAAGAGCCGCCCAAATCCGGGGTTCTTTTGTCGACCCTGGGAGCCACCTTTTTCGGTGCGGGAAAGTCCGGTGCGGGAAAGCCATGCTCGCGGGTCAGGTGCGGGCTGCGACTTTCCCCGCAACAGGGTGTTTAACAGACCAGAGGTGTTCGCTGGGGATCGGAGGTGAGCCCATGGCAAAGGTGATTGAGTTCCATGTTCCGCCCAATTATCGCCGGGCGGAGAAGGCCGGGACCGAGGAGCGCGGGCAGGTGATCGAGTTCGCGCCGCGGCCCAGAAAATCCGCTTAGCCCGCCTCTTTTGACTCTGTTCGGGAGGGAACACGCAATCCAGCCGCGCGGGCCGGACACGGCCAGTTACTGATTGGATACTTTGAAGGGATGGGCAGCGAGCGGGGGATCGCATGGCGGGCGGCGGGTTCGCCGGCGCTACGGAGATTTCTGGGAGTGGGTGTGGGACGAGCGGTGCGGCCCGATCATTCGACGATTTCCCGCACCCGGGCGGCTGATTGACCTGGAAACCCCGTCCGGCGGTGTTTGGCTGGGTGCTGGAGCTGCGCACGCATTTCGCGTACAGGGCCGAGCACGCCGTGGATTTGGCAACGGGAACGGTGGTCGCGGTGAACCTGGCCAGCGGTGCGGCCGGGGACACGGAGACGATCCTCGAAACCTTGCAACTTGCGGGCGAAAACATTACCAAAGTAAGCGGTGTGACCAATCCCCAACGGGCAGGGGATTTTATTTGTCGCTGGTCATGCGTGAGTTGCCGGGCAAAGGCACTCCTCGGGCCTGCCAGGGCTTGTCAGCGGACCAGGTTTGGTCTCTTTGCGGAGTCTACATCGCGCTCCTGGCGGGCTCTAGCGCTCGAAAGCGCGTCGCGAACCCCGCCAAATGTCTTCTGACGCGCCACGTATCGATCTAACTACGCGAGAGTAGCAGTCGTTCCACCCTTCGCGTGTGTCCTTATAAGCATATTTCTCTAACGGTCCGTGGCAGAACCGACTCCTCCTCTAACAAGACCGGGTTTGCGGCTTTTGAGTTCGAACTGGCCCGCGAGGGCACCGGCAAAAGTTATGGCGGGGGCGACCCGACTGCTCGCAATAGGAAGTCACTCGAGCACTAACAGGCTCTTATTGCCGTAGATCGTTTCGTCGACCGGTTAGTCGAGAGACACGCGCCGGGATTTCTTACTTACTGGTCATTTCATGTGCTGAGCAAGTTCTTGCAACGTTGCCAAACTTTTTCATCGTTTTTTTTCTTGACAAATTGGTCAAAGTAAGCAAAAACTTCGACGCATAGAAAAACGTTTTACCGAAACGGAGGCTAACCATGTCTAAGTGGGGCGGAAGTCTGACATGCGGCGTGCTCCTGGTAGTTTTATCGGCCGGTGCATGGGCACAGGGCATTTTCGCGACTCTAACCGGGGTGGTAACGGATCCATCTCAGTCCGTAGTGCCAAATGCCAGAGTGACCCTGCGCGACACGGGCTCCGGGTCCGAGCGTCAGACGGTAAGCAATGGTGACGGCTATTACACCTTCGCATCTGTGCCGGTAGGCACGTATTCGCTCACGGTCGAGGCGCAAGGGTTTAAGACGCATAAAGAAGATGCCATCCGGCTCGGCGGCGGCGAACAGCGCAACGTGAACGTCGCGTTGGCGATTGGCGGCACAGCGGAGACGGTTGAAGTAGCGGGCATGCAGGACTTTACGACAGCTCCTGTGGATACCGGCGAAAAATCATTCACCCTCGAAACCAAAGAGCTGCAGAATTTCACCCAGGTGGGCAGCAACGCGGCCGAATACATCAAGATTGTCCCGGGGTTCGGGATTACAAACGGCACCTCGAATAAGTCAAATTACAGCGGCCAGACAATCGGGATAAACGCGAATGGCGATTCAGGCAGTCAGAGCCCGCTGAACACGGCTTTTTCATACAATGGGCTGCCCACAAACTCGCTCGACATTACCGCCGACGGTGCCCACGTATCGGATCCCGGGTGTAATTGCGATACCCCGGTCAATCCCAACTCCGACTTTTTACAGGAATTTAAAGTCCTGACATCCAACTTCAGCGCCGAGGAGCAGAAGGGACCGATCGTAATTACTTCGGTCACCAAGTCTGGGACCAACGCCTATCACGGAAGCGCATTCTTCTCAGCCCGCAATCATGCCCTGAATGCGAACGATTGGCTGAACAACTTTAGTGGGGTTCAGCAGCCGGCGAATGCGTACTACTATCCCGGGGGCACGATTGGCGGACCGGTTCGCATCCCGGGAACCGGTTTCAACAAGAATCGGGACAAGCTCTTCTTCTGGACCGGACTTGAGTACTTCCACCAAACTCTCGACACCGGTCTGCTTCGCGCCACGGTGCCTACGGCGGGCGAACTGGGCGGCGACTTCTCTGCCGCCGAAATCGCCAAGGAGGGTCCTGTCACGGCAGCCGCAGTGCCGCCGGGACAACTGAATGCGGCAGCGGTCGCCGCCTTTGGAGGAACCTCCATCCCTGCTTGCGCCGGCACCCCGAACGGCAAGTGCATCGATCCCAACATGCTTGCCCTGGCGAAACTGTTCCCCGCTCCGAATGCCACGCCGACGGTGGCAAGCCCGTATAACTACGTCCAAGCTGAGGTCTTCAATCAAAATAACCGCCAATGGACAACGCGAGCGGACTACAACATCAGCGACAACACGAAGTTGTTTGTCCGCTATAACTACCAGCGGGAGACTCAGCTGTTCCCCGTGGGGCTTTGGTGGCGGAACACCGACCAGGTTCCCTATCCCTCAGCTATTGAAGGCAAGAACCGGTCCGACTCCTGGGCTGGAACCATTACCCATGTGTTCAGTCCAACCATGACCAATGAAGTCGTCATGGCTTACACATTCGTCGGATTCCCCAACGTATTTGCGAATCCATCGAAGGTAAGCCCCGCCACCGTGGGCTACAACTATAAGGGATTATTCGGACAGATTGGAGGCAAGGTCAACCAGATCCCTTCCTTCGGAAATTTCGGCCCCAGCGAAGCCGCGCTGGTGTTCAACCCCGGCGGGTTCGAGGGTGGAGGAAGCTCGCAAGGCCTGTACGCCAACAAATACATGCCGAGCGTGAGCGACACGTTGACCAAAGTGGTGGGTAAGCACACGTTGAAAGCTGGCTTTTTCTACGAATGGATTCGCAATGCCCAGCCCGCCAATAACTACACCAACGGAGCGGCGATGGTTTCGGTTTCGAACCCCTTCAGTTACGGAAATGAATACGCCGATCTGCTGACCGGGAATCTGAACAGCTATCAAGAAACCAATTTCAATCGAATCAACGACATTTCCTACAATACCTACGAGTTTTTTGGCCAGGATTCCTGGAAAGCAACCCGAAGGTTGACGGTCGAGTTTGGTCTGCGCGCGACACACTTCTCGCCGTGGGTCGACGACGACGGCTTCGGTTACTCGATTTTCAACCCGTCCCTGTATAGCTCCGCCAATGGCGGTGCTTGCGCGTCTGCCCCTACCTTCTGCGGGTTCGAGTGGCACGCCCGAGACAGCGCCATTTCCTTGGGAGGTTTTCCGACCCGCGCCCTTTTTTATCAGCCACGTCTGGGTGCAGCCTACGATGTGACCGGCAGCGGGAACACCGTTCTCCGGGGCGGATGGGGAAGGTTCTACTACCACTCGGGTCAATTCACCACCGGACTGGATGCTTCCGCCGGAGTCGCATCCGCGACTCTCAGCCCCAGCAACTGGGTAGGAGGGCCGGGATGCCCGACAAACCCCCCAGCCGGTTCCGCCCTTTTTGCCTCCTACATCAGCTGTCTCAATGTTGCAGCAACGCCCGCGTCGCCCGCGGCTTCGGACGCGAAAGACAACCTACAGCCATATACGGACAGCTGGAGCTTCACGGTTTCGCAGCGCACACCCTGGGACAGCCGGCTGGAGGTCGCCTATGTTGGGAACCGTAGCGGTAACTTGGCAAATAGCGGGGGCTATGGAAGCAACATCAATCTCGTACCCCTGGGGGCTATGACCACTGCCAGCACGCCGAACCCGGCCACGGCAGACGCCAACAACTTCAGGCCGCTGCCGGGCTATGGCGACCTCAATGAAGCGACCAATAATGCCTATTCGAACTACAACGCCATGCAGGTAACGTGGGGCCGGCACGCCGGACGATACACGATGCAGGCCAACTACACCTGGCAGAAGGCCCTGGGCATTGTTCTCGGCAACGCCAATGGTCAATCGAACGGCTCGATTTCGATCAATCCATTTAATCTCAGGAGCAATTACGGGATACAACCGACCGACCGGCGGCAACTCTTCAACTTCGCCTATTCGATTGATCTCGGAAACCCGCTCCACGCAAACGGCTTGCTGGCTGGCGCAACCAGTGGTTGGCAAGTCTCGGGAATTACGCAACTCCAAAGCGGCGCCAATATAACTGAGAGTGGAGGGTACAACGCCAGCACGAACTACAATATGTCGTTGACCTGTGTTTCGTCGGATACGACAAACTTTCCGTGTCCGCAGAGTGCTGCGATCATTCCCGGGTCGATAACCAACACGAATCCGACCGGCATAGCGATCAATAACCAGTCCATCCTGGGCACGAATGCCGTTCAACTCAACCCTCTGGTTACCTGCAATCCGAACTCAGCGCTCAAGGCGCACCAGTTCGTCAATCCAAATTGCTTTGCGGCTCCCACCCTGGTTGGCCAGAACGGTCCGACGCTCCTGCCGGTCTCCTACGGTCCGGCCTACTTCAATTGGGATATGGCCCTGTTCAAGAATTTCAAAATATCCGAATCGAAGAACCTGCAGTTCCGGATTAACGGATACAACTTCTTGAACCACCCGTTGTTTTCGTTCCCGGACAGCAGCAACCTGACCCTGCGATTCGTTCAGGATCCAGCCAAGAATTACGCGATTACCCAGACGAACACGAATTTCGGGCTGACCACGGTCAAGCAGGGCCAGCGAATTGTTGAGTTGGCGGTCAAGTTCTACTTCTAGATCGCAGGATTCTCTCCGGCATGGGATGGCTTCCGCCATCCCATACCTTCCTAGTACACTGGTCAGACCACCTGTTGCCGGTATGCGGACTTTTCTCGGCCAGCGTTGTGCAGCCCTCAGCCTTATCGCGTTTAGCGTGGCGGGTTTCAGCGCCGCGCTCGGCGCCCAGGTTTCTCCCGCATCGCCCGAAAATCCCGCGGTACTCGTTCAGGATGGGATCGAAAAGCAACAGGCGGGTGATCTGGAAGGCGCGGTTGTGGACTACCGGCAATTCTTAAGGATTCACCCCGAGGCGACCGCCATTCACTCCAATCTCGGAGCGGCCCTGGCGGGGCTGGGCCGGTTCGAAGAGGCGGTTTCCGAGTACAAGATTGCTCTGCGCCAGTCTCCCCGTTCACCGAGCGCGCGGCTTAATCTGGCCTTGGCGTATTACAAGATGGGACACATCGCGGATGCGGCCCGGCAACTGGAAAGGGTCCATGGCGAAGACCCGGGAAATTATCAAGCGATTGTACTGCTGGGCGATTGCTACTTGCGCATGGACCAGAACAAAGATGTCATACGCGTCCTGGCGCCGGAGGAAAAGAAGAACCCCGACGACATCGCGATCGCCTACATGCTTGGAACCGCGTACATCCGCGATAAGCAGATCGAACCTGGACAGGTGCTGGTGGACCGCATTCTTCGGAACGGCGACTCGGCGGAGGCCCACTTGATGCTGGGGACGGCGAAGATGAATATTCAGGACTTTGCCGGGGCGCGCGACGAGTTTGCCAAGGCCGTCCGGCTGAATCCCGATCTCCCGGAGGTGCACGTTTTCTACGCCAGGGCGCTCCAGTTGACGGGCGACTCGGATCAATCGAACAAAGAATTCCAAGAGGGACTGGAGAAAAACCCCTATAGCTTCGAAGCGAACCTCCAGCTGGGTGTGAACGCCCGCGAGGACCAGGAACCCGACCTGGCGGAGAAATATTTCGCGCGCGCGCTCAAAACCAGGCCCGGGGATCAGGGGGTACGCTATCAGCTGGCTTTGGTCGCAATCGATCGGGGCAAACTCGATGAAGCGCGACAGGGGCTGGAGTCGCTGGTCAAGGAGTCCCCCCAATTTCTCGAGGCTCATGTCTCCTTGTCTCTGGTCTATTATCGGCTTAAGCTGCCGAAAGACGGGAAGCGCGAGCGGGACATCGTTCAGAAATTGACCGCCGAAGCACAGGCCAAGCAGCCTGGAGTGAAAACAGAGTAGCTGCGACCGACCTCCCGTCCGAAGCTTATGGAATGAAGCTTACCCGAAGAAATTGGTTTCGAATGGCAACCTGCCTGGGCGGGGCTTCGCTCGCCGGCCATGCCCGGTTGTTTGCACAGCCCGCGGCGCCTTTGTTTGTTGAAGTTCCCGCCTCCGTGAGCGGCATCACGTGGGTGCATGAGAACGCGATGTCGCCTAACCGATACCTGCCCGAAGCCTTAGGGCCGGGCTGCGCCTTTTTGGATTTTGATAATGATGGCTGGATGGATATTTTTCTGGTTAACAGCGGGTGCAGCGATTTCTGGAAGCCGGCAAAGCCCGTCCATCATGCCCTGTATAAGAACAATCGCGACGGCACGTTCACGGATGTGACCCAGAAATCCGGCCTCGGCGCCGGCGAGTACTTCGGGATGGGTGCTGCGGTAGGCGATTACGACAATGACGGCTGGCCGGATTTATTCGTGACGGCCTATGGCAGGTCGACACTGTACCGCAACAATCATGATGGGACCTTCACCGACGTGACCGAGAAGGCCGGAGTGGCGACATGGGGCTGGACCACCAGCGCCGTCTGGTTTGACTACGACAATGACGGGAACCTGGATTTATTCGTTTGCAGTTTTGTGGACTACTCCGGAGTCAAGAAACTCGAATGCGGCAACAACCAGATCGGTCGGAATTACTACTGCGTCCCGCGGGTATTCAAGCCCACCGCCAGCTTTCTCTATCGCAATAATGGCGATGGCACCTTCACCCAGGTGAGTAAAGGTACCGCGATTTCTCAGGCGCTCGGCAAGGGACTCGGAGTGGTTGCGACCGATATCAACAACGACGGCCGCATGGACCTGTTCGTCGCCAACGACACGGTGCAGAATTTCCTCTTTGTCAATCGCGGGCCGGGTGCGAACGGGCGCTGGAGCTGGGACGAAATCGCGCTGCAGGCAGGGATTGGCTTCAGCGAAAGTGGGCGGCCCCGCTCCGGAATGGGAGTCGACGCTGCTGACCTGGACGGAGACGGGTGGCAGGACCTTTTCGTCGCCAATGTGGACCATGAAATGTACTCGGTCTATCAGAACAACAAGGACGAGACCTTTCGCGACGTTGCGGTACGGAATGGAGTCGCTCACGCAACGCAATTGCTGAGCGGCTGGGGGATGAAATACTTCGACTACGACAACGACGGAACGGTGGACCTGATTCTTGCCAACGGCCATCCCGACGACATGATCGACAAGTATTCGATGAACGTAAAATACCGGGAGCCCCTCCTCCTTTTCCATCATGGAGACGACGGAAGGCTGCACGATGTGAGCGACATCGCAGGGCCCGTGTTTCAGAAATATTTCGCGGCGCGCGGGCTGGCAGCAGGAGACTTTGACAACGATGGCGCGCTCGATGTCCTGATCGGGATCAACGGGGCCGCTCCCCTTTTGCTGAAGAACAACGCCGCCCGCGGGAATAACTGGCTGGGCTTGAAACTGGAAGGCCGCACCTGTAATCGCGATGCGGTCGGCGCGAAAATCACATGGACCGCCGGCGGCCGGAGGAGATCGCGGTTGAAAACCAACGGCGGCAGCTACCTGTCTTCTCACGATCCCCGTGAGGTACTCGGCATAGGGCGCGCAACCGGAGTTGACGAACTCGAGATCCAATGGCCCGCGCCCAGCAAGCAGGTGGACAAGTTCAGGAACCTTTCGCCGAACCGATATCTACGCATCGTGGAGTCCGATACGTCTGCAAAGAACACTCTGGCGTAGGCCTCAGCAACGCGATGGCCTGCGCGCAGACGGAAAGGCACATCGCACCCCCCACCTTTTCCGCTTGCCGACAGCCGGAGGCACGGGCGTGATCCGGTCGCTCAGTTTTCCTTTCCGGCCTTGCTACTCACCCGTGGCTTGGCGAAGACGTCGTTCGGAATGAGAGCGTTGGGAGTAACGGTACGAATTTGAATGCTGAAGCGTCCGGTGGGAGTGGCCGCGATCCAGTGGAAAGGAACCTTTACACCCTCGACGGTTCTGTAATCCGAGTAGTCGATCTGCGTAGGATTGAGTCCGAGCGGAGAGCGGGCGGAGCGGAGGTCGCGAAGCAGAAGGCCGGTGTGCGCGTCAAAATACAGGGTGACCGGCGGGAGGCCGGGACGATTGCCGGAGACAATCATCGCGTCCTGCGCATGGATTTTCAGTACACCGGTAACTTCGAGCGTGGAGAAAACGTGAGGCAGTTCGAGCGCCAGCTGAAGGTCGGCTTGCATACGGATGGCATCGGCTTCAGCGGGGGACAGGTCGCGCAAGAGTCGTCCAGGAAAGAGTATCCAACCGGAATTGCCGTTGACCGCGGTGACGCCGTCGCCGGACGGGAAATGAATGACGGTGGCGATACGATCGGGAGCCTTCTTGAATATATCCACCGGATACTCGATGGAACCGGCGTTGAACATTCCTTGCACATGAAGGCTCGTGAGCCGGGCGATGGCATTCGTGCCCCCCAGGGCGGCGATGTATTTTTGCACCACGTCGTCGGGCTTGGGTAAATCGGCAGGTCGGGGCCGAGAATCGGGCGTCCGTTCGCTCAGAAGTTGCAAGGGTGAATCAGGAACGGGAGGAGTAGCGAGGGGCTTGGGGCTGCCGCGATGACAGGAGTAGCAGGTCACATCCTGATGCCCCTGGAATTGCTGGGAGTTGATGTCAAGGGTCATCCGTATCATGCGGCGCGCAATCTGCTTGGGTTCTTTGTCGTCCTTGTCGAAGGCGTTTTCCACATGACAATAGCTGCATTGCACTCCAAGCGCCGAGGTTATGAACTCCATCGCGGGGATCAGCTGCTTGGAGGGAATGTCGCTCAATACTTTTACGTTCTTGAATATCGCCTCACTCTTCTTGTCGGAACGAGCGATTGGAGTCTGGGCGTAAGCTACTGCGATGAGGAACGCGACGCCAACAAAACGAACATACGACGGCGAAGGAGGGACCGAACCGGCCATTGAATGAACGACTCTCCCAAGAAGCAGCCCTGATGCTGCGACGAAACCAGCGGAAGCTGAGATCCAAAAGACGAAAGTTTACCTAAAGCGCAGAAGTAGTTGTCAAGAATCTTTCCCTGCGGAAAGACGCGAACTAGGCCCTCAATCCTGAAAAGCTGCGCCGGGACGGTAGATGGCGATTCTGTGATCCGTGAAGGCGCCGTGCATCTCCGGCATGTCGCGCTTCGGCATGTGGCAGGTAACGCAGTTTTTCTGACCCACAGGACACGCGTGCCCGGGCTGAAGACGCCCGGGCGTTGCCGCTGCGGAACGCGCGTGGCAACTCAAACAATTGCGATCATAGGCCCCGGCATCGGTGACCAGGGGTCGATGAGGATCGTGACAGGCGATGCAGGTGATTCGCGCATCGCCCTTGCCCCAGCAGCGGCTGCCTTGCAGCCGGTAGGCAGGAAATCGCAGGGTCTGAATGCCTTGGGCGCCGGTCAAAACCGCGTCCACCGAAGTGCGATGGCAAGCGCCACAGAAATCCACGGAGTCCGCGGGATTCAAATGTGCTGGATTCAGGATGAGCGTCGCGGGCTGCATGGTTCCTTCGCTCATCACGGCAACATGCTGAGCTCCGGGGCCGTGACAAGCCTCGCAGGTGACGCCCGGAATGAGGGCGTCCGCATCGAACTTGTTGTCCGCGGTAGCGGCCGTGGCATGACAGCCGAAGCAGAGAGAAACCTCATCGGCGGGCATGCGACGACCGAGGGCGGCGTCAAGCCGCACGGGGGCAGACCGGGGATGGCCAACCGTGAAATCTAAAGTCCGGAGGGCGGCGTAGTAACTCAGGCGGCTCTCGTAGTATTTCGGCCCGTCCCGATAAACGTAAGTGCGGCCGAATTTCCCGCTTCCGAAGATCCAGGCGATTGGAAACGAAATGGAATGGTTGCCATCCCCGCTGGAGTACGCAATGCCGCTGGCGGAACCCGCAAGTTGGTAACTGTATCCGCCGATGCGAAACTGAAGAGGGCCCCGCGACGTTTCTTCCGCGCTTCCGGCAGAGGCGGGCGCAAGAGCGTGCGCCATCGGTGTGGCCAACTGGGCCTGGGTCTGTGCGGCATGACACTCGGCACATTTCGCTGACCCTACATATTCCTTGCGGGCCGGGGAACCTTTCGTGGGCCACCAGCCAGGGTCAAGAAGGCGCACTTCCGTAGCGGTCCGGGTGTCGTCGCCGGGAGAAACAACAGCCCTGCCAAGAGCTACACCCGCGAACATGGCCAAACAAACCACACCTCCCAATAACACCTGCGGGCAAGGCTTCGGCATCCACGAACGCCACGATTGTAGCCTTCTGAGGCTGATGGGTTTGTCCATGGGGTGTCGAATCATGCTAAAGACTTGTGATTGCCCGGGGCTCGGCACCGGTTCCAGAATTCTCGAGCCATGCGGGCAACGTGGAATTCCGGTCGCGTTATTGCACCGACGCCATAAGTATGGAACACGCACGCTGACGAACTCAAGATGTGACCGAGCCCGGTCATCCCCGAGCCTGGGTGATATATTAACCGCCGAGTGGAAGTTGCGTACCCGGTCTGGACGTCATGTTGCGGCCTGTAAATTCGAAACTCCACTGCGGAACCGGCGCACCGGCAGGGGCGGGGGACAAAACCCTTCATCGGTCCAGAGTGTGGCACTCTCATCATGCGTGGGCCGCCGCTGTCGTTTTGTCTGCCGTTGTCACGGTCTCTATGAGCGGTTCCAGCTTCTATACCCCGGCTTCGAACCTCGGGCAATCCGGCGGCCGGTGGAAGGGTCTGGTGCGGCCCGCTGGTCGATCGCCGGCCGAGACCAGCCCGCCACACCCGGCGGCAGCCCGCGGCAAGACTTTCGAGTTCACGATGGACCACTCCGCGACTTTCCCTGGTACAACGCGCACGATCACCGTCCACGTGCCGAGCGAATACAGGGCCGACAAGCCTGCCTGTCTTTATCTTGGCTTGGACGACCTCGGTTTTGACGCGGCTGCGGCCTTCGATGATCTCATCTTCAGCCATCAGATGCCGGTCACCATTGCCATTGGAATCGCGCCTGGCGCAGTGGTTTCCAGCCAAGCACCAAGGAACCCCCGGTTCAATCGCAGTTATGAGTTTGACAGCCTAAACGACAACCTGGCGCGGTTTGTCCTCGACGAACTATTACCCGAAGTCGAGCGGCATAAAACGCCGGACGGACTCGCGATTCGTTTGTCCACGGACCCAAATGATCGCGCAACCGGCGGCGCAAGCACGGGCGGTATCGCCGCTTTCACCCTTGCATGGGAACATCCCGAGGCTTTTCGGCGCGTCTTTACCGCGATCGGCACCTTCGTGGGGATGCGTGGCGGCGACCGGTATCCGGTGCTGGTACGTAAGACCGAGCCGAAACCCATCCGCATCTTCATGGTCGATGGCTCCAACGACGAATGGATGGGCGGCCCCGAAGTGGGTGACTGGTGGATGAGTAATCAAACCATGGAACGAGCTCTGGCATTTGCCGGATATCAGGTCAACCATGCCTGGGGCGAGGAAACGCACGACGCCCACCACGCGACGGCTGTATTTCCGGACGCCATGCGTTGGCTCTGGAAAGACTGGCCACAGCCAGTCACCGCGGGTCAGTCGCAGAATGTCTTTCTGACGGCAATCCTTGCACCTGGCAAAGACTGGCAGGTTGTCACCGGCGATTACAAATCAGACGGCAATGTCACGGCCGATCCGTCGGGTGCAGTCATCTTTCGAGAAGCCACAACCGGCGGGATTCGCAAACTGAGCGGGGACAGCGGGTCGCTCGATGCCGCCATGGAAGGTGGTGGTTACTCCGCTTTGGCCTTCGATGCGAACGGTCGACGCTACCTATGCAAAGCGGGCAGGATTCTTGTGTACGGCGAGGGTGGTGTGCATTCTGAAATTGCCGCAGGCATCGACGCCCAGCACCTCCTGGTGACACACGGTGGCAGGATTTATGCAACCGAAGCAGGAGAGGGAGATGCTGGAGGCAAGGTCTGGCTCGTTCAGCCGGACGGCCACAAGACGATGATGGATTCAGGCCTCAATCATCCTTCTGGGATTGCGCTTTCTCCGGACGGGCTGTGGCTCGCAGTCTCCGAAAACAAAACCCATTGGGGATACAACTATCGAGTGTTAACGGACGGAACCATACAGGATAAACAGCGGTTTTACTGGTTTCACGTTCCCGACAGTGCAGACGACAGTGGTGTGACAGATTGGGTCATGGATCGGGACGGGCGGCTCTATGCTGCCACACGCATGGGAGTGCAGGTATTCGATCGCAACGGGCGCGTGCGCGCGATTCTTCCCTTGCCGGGGGGACGGGTCACGAGTCTGGCCTTTGCAGGCAGCGACTTCGACACTTTGTATGTAAGTTGCGCGGACCATAAACTCTATCGCCGCAAGCTTAAAGTTCGTGGCGCGCTGCCCTGGATGCTACCCGTCAATCTACCGCCATGGACGGCAGGTTGAAAGCTGTAGACCGCCATCGCAAGACAAAGCTTTTGAACGGCAGCGAGAACATAAGGCTGGGGGCGGGTGTCTCGCTACGACCCAGATGCCAATGTCGAAAACTTTGCTCCGAATCATTCCCCGGTAGTCGCTTCGAACCTTTCGACCCACGTGTCTCGGCGAATCCGATGCACGCTCTTTGCCCGACTTCAACGATAGCGAGGGGCCAACTTCTCACGAGCAGGGGAAGCGACCAGCCGCTCGCTTCCGCTTCGGCGCATCCAATCGCGCCGCAGTTACACGGGCGACCGTTGAACACGGCCGGGATGTGGCCGCCTAGACACCCGGCCTGCGCGTGTTTGCCGCGAAGCAGTTTGCCTTCGATCATGGCTACGCCGCCAATCCCGGTTCCGAGTGTCATCATGACAACTTCAATCAACCCACGGGCTGTCCCGGCATAGGCTTCTCCGAGCAAAGCCCTACGATCGTCGTTCTCGATCCGGAGCGCCAGGCCGAACGTTTCGCGGGACCAGCGCGCCAGATCGGCCTCTGGCGCGCCCTCGTACTTTCCGTTGATAGCTAAAATCCGGCCCGTCCGCGAATCGACCAGACCAGCAAAACCGACTGCCAGGCCGAAACAATCGGTGAAGGAAAAACCGCATCCCTCGACGAGTCTACGCAACACGGTCTCGACTTTCGGCAGCAAGGAATTAAGGCTTGTGGCGCCGTCCGCGTCAATTCTCTCATGTGCGAGAAGGAGGCGGTCTTCAACCAGGGCGCAGGTGGCGTGCGTACCCCCAAAGTCGATTGCCAAGGCCTTCATCGGAACGGCTCCGCTCCATTCTCACGCGCACGAGTTACGACGTCGGTCCGTCGAGCTTGTGTTTTTATTCCGTCGAATACAGTGAGATCGGCACCGAAAATCGTTCGATCACCCAATCCGTAAGGCCCCCCTCCGCCGATGCCACACCCCGTCCTTGAGGCACGGCGGATCGTTGTTTCCGAAGGCGCCAGCCCAACGTTTTTCTAAGGGCAGCTCACACCCGCACGACTTCGACTTGCGCCCTTTCAAACGGCGCAATCATTTCGTCGCCCGCGCCCGTATCGGTAACCAGAATGTCGAGATCGGAGGCGGACACATCTTCCAGCCGGCAACCACTCCAAATTTGCTGTGGTCGACGACCGCGATCTTTCGCTGTGCATGTTTCACCATTGTGGAATTCAGCTGAGATTGAGGGGAATACCACGAATCACTTCGGTTGTAGTAGTGCCCGGAGTCAGCGCGACGATTTCCCCGTTGGCCCAGTGCCTCGTATTGTTAGTCGCTTCGGCGTAAATGTGGCCTCTTGACGGATCCGGAGCTCCGGTCTTCGGCGCAGAGACTGGCGGGAATATTCTGTCGCCTCGCGTGTCTAACCATCGCGGTGACGAGGTGCTGACGTGGCGTCGTCGGTATCGGCCCCGCACGCCAAGGAAAGCTCAGACGTTCGAACGTGTTCCGGTGTCAACCGCAACTCGTTCGGCAAGAAGTGAATCGAGAGAGGTGAATTCTTTGTGACTAGGGAAAATTTATGACCACGTGCTTTTTAGAACCCAAAAAGATATCTATACGGAGTGGAAAAGTGACTACCTCTGCACCTTCTCCCGAGAACATCCTTCAAACTGGCTTCGCCTTCTGGGCCTCCAAGAGTCTCCTCAGCGCTGTGGAAATGGGCGTCTTCACCGCACTCGCCCGAACCGGGCCACAACACCTCGACGAACTCTCCAGCCGCCTCGGGCTTCACCCGCGTTCGTCACGCGACTTCCTCGATACGCTCGTCGCCCTCAGGTTTCTCCGCCGTACCGACAACAACTACGCCAATACCCCCGAGACCGACTCTTCCTCGACCGCGACAAACCCACCTACATCGGTGGAATCCTCGAGATCCAGAGCATCAGTCGATTGGTCGAAAGCTCCATAGGAGACCGTACCGCGGGGGCGCTGTATTTTTGTTTTCATACTTCGAAAGGAGAGCGCTTTCTATGTCACTACAACAGCCTATCGCACTGCTCACGATCGGAATGGCACTAACGTCTTCTGTGCACATCTCTGCCGCGAGAGCACAGCAGAAAGTCCTCACGAACGAACAGACTCAAATCGTAGATACAGTGAACACAATATTCACTGCACTCCAGACGGACGATGCTGCCAAGTTGAACTCGGTTATTGCTCCAGACTTTTACATATTCGATGGAGGCAGCCGGTTCGATGCAGAAGAAGTCATGGCCATCTTCAAGGCCCAGCATCTTGCGGGCAAGCGCTATGAGTGGAAGGTGACCGAGCCAGACATCCACATCAATGGTAACACCGCTTGGATTGCCTACGTCAACGATGGCAGCATCAGCGACGCTTCAGGCCGTGTGCACGAACAGTGGTTGGAATCGGGTTTCTTGGCGAAACAGGCAGGCAGCTGGAAGCTCCTCTTTATGCACAGTACTCGTGTTCCAACACTGCAAGAGAAGCGAAAATGAATCAAGTTCGGAACAAGTAATACAGCTAGCCGTTGTCATCTTAGCGGCACTAGCCACCGATGGGCTCATGGTCAACTGGGTAGGACCTTGGGCGCGCAATGTCTCGCTCTCGGTCTCGACCTATGTTGAATTCCATCAAGCCACCAATCACACGTTCGATCCCTGCATGCCGATTGTGGTTTGCTGGCTGGGTCTGTCTGTTATGCTGCGGTCCTCGCGATTGCCTTGTCCACAAACCTCCGGATCAACAAACAGATCGAGCGCTGGTCGGTGCAAAGCCCGCCCGATGACTGGTTGGCCGCTCCCGTTGGGTTCGATTTCACATTGTCCGCACTCTTTTTTCGCTTCCGGACTGGCCTGCTACGTTCTGGCTTGTCTGGTGAGTGGATGATTCGTTCTTGGCTTCGGTGAGAGCGGCTTTCGTAAGAACGGCGCGAGCTGGTGGACACGTGGCGATCGTAGATGCTTGACGGTTTAGATCCATTGGCCGGGTAAGACCCCACAGGCGTCACGCGCTAGATTTCTTTCCCGCGTTCGGACTAAATGTGCCCCTCCACGTGTCTTTCCTTACGGAACGCATAGACGGGCAGGAACAAGTGAGGACATTTCATGACAACACAAAGTACCGTAGTGAAATCGACCGATGGTGGGGATCGTGGTGGAAGTCTGACGTTTCGGAAGTTTCTGGAAGACTCGAAGTTTTTCTGGACTGCCTATCACGCAGGAAGAGTGAATATCATCCTGCATGCGGTGAGCCTTTCGATTATGCTCTATGGGTTGGCCGCAAAGAGCATTCTTCTTGTGCTCATTGGGTTGTTCGTTTTCGATGAGATGGGGCACGCCTACAATTACTTCGTTGTGCATAACCGGGACCCTCGATTCGGCCTGCGAATGATTCCCTACCAGCTTCTATATGCATCTCTGGGCATGCCCGTCCTGCTCAAACTTTTTGGTTGGTTTTGATGCAGAGATCTGCCCAGCGCCAGCCGCTCCAAAGGGATATCCATCCGAGTCGGCGAAGACATTTCTCCGGCGATGTCGGGAATAAGCGCACGGCCAAGATGTCTTGTGCTATGAAGGGAAAAATCAGAACGGATTTAGCGGATACGATTGCGGAGCTAGAGCATCAGGTGGGCAACCGGCAAGAAAAAGGGGTGGTGCGTGACGACGCACCGACCATGGTTGAACACGCCGCGACAGACTCTGCAATCAGCCTTGGATTGCTTTGCGTGAAGGTAACAATCGACCGGCCGAGGAATCAATGGCGGGTCAGCGTGTTTGGCGGCTCATGGGATTACGTTTCTTTTGGCTGTAAGGACAATCCATCGGCTCGCGTTGGGAAGTCAACGCACGATCTCAGAAACGACCTAGGGAGTGGGAGTGAACAATGAGAATTGGCTTTGTGAGTCTGCCTTTGCCAGCCCATTTAAACCCTATGACTGCGCTGGGGCGCAAGCTCAAATCGCGTGGCCATGCGGTGGTATTTATCGGTGTACCGGACGCCGAGTCCGCAGTTCGCACCGCCACTCTGGATTTTGTACCGTTTTGCGAAAAAGAATACCCGCCGGGCGAATTCGACAAGCAGCGGGGGAAGGCAGCCACCTTGCATGGTCTCGAAGTGGTTCGCTATACCTGCCGCGAATTGATGCCTGGCCTCCTCGAATCGGCTCTGGAGCATCTGCCTCAGAAGATAGCAGAAACCGGGGCTGAGGCGCTAATACTAGACACCGGACATTCCGCCATCCAACTTGTGCCGATGCGACTCGGTATACCTTACATCCACATTTGGAATGGCCTAAATATGGATCTCTCCGGGTCGACCCCGCCTACCTTCTTTAGTTGGCCGCCGTACGAAAAAACCCCGGAATGGGAAGTTGCTGCGAGAAAAGCAGAGGGGATGAAATTCTTCCATGAACTTGTGGGCCCAATGGTAGAGGTAGCAAACTCTTACGTCAAGAAGCACGGAATGCAAATCGATTTTAGCGGCCCGACGGCGACTACCGCCAAGGCTGTCATAAGCCAAATGCCCAAAGAGTTTGATTTCCCCATCTCCAGTTGGCCTCCGCAGTTCCACTATGCAGGGCCTTTTCACGACGCGGAGGCGCGGGAGCAAACGCCATTTCCATGGGAAAAACTGACCGGTCAACCTTTCCTGTACGCGTCTTTGGGAACCGTGGTGAATGGCTTGGGGAACGTGTACAGAACCATCCTTCAGGCAGTTGAGCCGCTCGCCGGAATTCAACTTGTACTTTCGGCTGGCAACCACATTGATCTCAAAGAACTGGAACCGTTTCCCTCCAATGCGATCGTCGTCCGCAAGGCGCCGCAAATCGAACTGTTGAAGCGGGCACTGCTTTCGATCACCCATGCGGGACTGAATCCCGCGCTGGAATGCTTAGCACAGGGAGTGCCAATGGTCGCCATTCCCATGGGGTACGATCAACCCGGTGTAGCTGCCAGGATTGCATATCACGGGGTCGGCGAATTCGTCGAATTGGATGAGCTGACAGTAGAACGGTTATCAGAATTGATTCAGATGGTAAGAAGGCAGCCAGGTTACCGTGAGAAGGCCCGCGCCTTCCAAAACCTTATTGCCAGGCGGCCGGGATTGGAAGTTGCTGCCGACGTAATTGAACATGCGCTCGAGGCGAATCGCCAAGCGGAGTTAGCTACCGGACGCAGGGCGTATTAAGGTAATGCTCTACTGCGGCCTAATCGCGGGAAGCGTTTAGCAGAAACCAAGGTCGAGGTCTTTCGCGATCTACCGAAATCTCGGCAAGCGGCGTTCCATCGTTGGTGGCACTATGAACGAAACTCCGAATACTCGCACAGCTGAACTTTTCGACGCCATGGTCGCTACCATATGAGACTTGGGCGGAGCCTCTCTCGGCTCGTCCAGCACAGGTCGCTCTCAAAAGAACATCGGTAACAGCCGGCAAGCGTGCTTGACATCGGTGCGGGAGCAGGTGCTTTGGCACATCAGGCAGCCGCTCTCGGGGTCGAGGGTTTACCGCTGTCGATCTTTCCTCCGCTATGGTCGCTCGGTCTAACCCAACGTCTGGCTCCTTATCCGGAATGTAAGGCGCTGGTGATGGACGGCCAAGCTCTCACGTTCGAGGAGAACACTTTCGACGTCGCCTTTTTCCATTCCATCGACTACCTTGTTTCCCGATTGGGGCGCGGGGCTGGATGAAGCTGTCCGAATCGTTCGACCGTGCGGAGGGCTAGGGATCGTACATTGGGCAAACCCGGAGGGCGCCGATATCCTCACCATCTTCAGAAGGAAGCCTGATCAGTCATCGAACACCTCGCGGCGCCTTGCCTAGTCCGTCTTTCAGAGCATGGCGGACGGCACGACTTTCAAAGTTCACCAATTAAGCTCGTGCTGACTCGCTCGCTCTCTCTTTCTTTTTCCATATTTCCAAAACTCGCCGAGTGGTCCGCGTTGCCCCACCCATTCTGCAGAAAATTTTTTCGTCGATTTCGGGAATAAGCGCACGGCCAAAGTGTCTTGTCCATGAAGGGAGATCACGTATGAATGTGTGACAAACACGACTACTGGACAGGAGATAGCAGCAGGCGAGGGGGCAGCAAGCTGTGTCGCGAGACGAATCGGCTTCCGTAAACACTCCCCAGCAGATCCTGCAGTTCGCACTGGAAGCTCTTAGTGAGGGCAAGCTCTCTGAAGCAGTGCAAGCACTTTGATGAGGATGGCTGCTTCAGATTGCGCGACCACACTCTCACGCTCGAATTCACGGACAAGCGGCGCCTGACTGAATTCCTTGAAACATCTCGCGAGCTCTCTCCAGACACAGCGCTCGAGATCGTCTCTGTCTTTGAGGACGGGGATTACGCCATTGCTCAATGGAAGCTGGCGGCGACACCGACCGTGCCTTACGGCTCGATCAGCTATCGATTCCGGACCTCGCTGTTTGGCGCAACTATCGTGCGCGTCCAGAGCGGAAAAATCGTCCAATGGTCGGACTACTACGACCAAAGCTCATCGAGGCGGATGAGTTTGGGTGCGTTCTTCACCAACTGATCGAGCACTGAACGCCCATTCAGGTTCTTCAGTTCGCAGCATTCATATCGTAAGAAGGAGTAATCAGTGAGCATAACGAACATACCTACGGGATCAGAGTTAGACGCGGCCCGGCGACTCCGGACTGTGATCCAAGGAAGAATCGTATTGCAAGGCGATGATGATTATGCACGCGCGCGTCAAATATGGAACGGCGCAGTGGAGCATCAGCCGGCGTTATTCGCGGTGTGTGAGACACCAGCCGATGTGCAGGCAGCAGTGCGAACCGCTCGTCAACAGGACCTTCCCTTATCTGTGCGTGGAGGCGGGCACGACTGGGCTGGAAGGGCTCTGCGCCATAACGGCCTCGTCATCGACATGTCCCGCATGAGGAGGGTAGATGTTGATCCTGTGGCGTCAGTCGCCACGATCGAAGGTGGCGCGACTGGAATAGATGTCACTTCAGTTACAGTCCCCTGCGGTTTGGTAGCGGCAACCGGCAACTGCGGCGCTGTTGGCATGGTGGGACTGACAACGGGAGGTGGGTATGGTCCGTTGACATCGCGTTATGGATTGGCGTCGGACAACCTGCTCGCGGCCGAGGTTGTGGTTGCCGACGGCCGTCTCGTCCATTGCGATGAGCACAACAATTCCGACTTATTCTGGGCAATACGGGGCGGAGGCGGCAACTTCGGCGTGATTACCTCAATGCGCGTACGGCTGCATCCCATTCGCGAGGTCCTCGCCGGCATGATGCTGTTTCCCTGGCCCCAAGCGGAATCCGTACTGCGCTGTTATGCTGCGTCAATCGCGGACGCGCCAGATGAACTCGAGCTCGTCACTGGTGTCCTGGCCGATCCCAATGGCAGCCCCCTCGTATTCCTGGCTCCGATGTGGAGTGGCGATGGCGAGGAGGGCAAAAAGTCAATTGCCAAATTGCGACAGGCCGGGACACCTGTCGTGGACAAGGTCGGACCGATGACCTACCTGGACTGGCTCAATATGTTTGCAGCCGGCGCGCCGATGGGCCGCCATTATGCGGCGCAAACGCGCTCGCTGCCTCAGCTTACTCCGGAATCTATCTCGACGTTAGTCGCTGGTGGGCAACGGAGATCCTCTCCGTTCTCTGGTATCATCGTTCACGATTTCCGCGGCGCCGCCACGCGTGTCCCTGTCGCTGCGACGGCTTTTGGGTTGCGCAAGGAACATTACCTGATCGAAATCATCGCTGCATGGGAGCCCACTGCTGAGGATGACGGCGAGAATCACCGTATGTGGGCGCGAACCCTGTCCAAAAGCCTGGCCGCGTATGCGCTCCCGGGAGGCTATCCCAACATGCTGGGACCGGACGATTACGAACAGACAGCTCACGCTTACGGCGCCAACGCCGCCCGACTGCAACAGCTAAAGCAAAGTTTCGATCCCGATGGCGTTTTCTCGTCGGCCATCCCTCTGCCACTTCAAAAGGCCGCGTAGAGAGCTTCCTCTCTTGTTCCGGAAGATCGTGGGAACGTGCAAGTAAGCGGTGCGCCTGCCAATGAATCTGATATTGGGAGATTTATGACGAATGGACGACGGGGTCGCCGCATATTGTGTCGCGAAATTTGACTCCCGGCAGGACCGGACTACCGGCTGGGGGGCATACTTTCGACACTCGGTTTCGTTATCCCGCTGGTCCGCATCAAAGGTACGATTAAGTTGACAATTATGTCCGTGCCGACGCTTGCGCATGCCCGGTTTTGCCGCACATGGTCAACAGCACCCGGGCCGACGGCACCGATGCTCTCGTCGCCTCCGTCGAGAGTTTCCCGAGGCCCGGCTCAACTTCTGACCACCTCAGAGGGCGACGCCGAGATCCAGCGCGCCATGAGAGCGGGAGTATACGCTTACCTGCTGGAGAGCATGCCGAAGGCCGAAATAATTCGCTCGGTACACGCCGGTCGAAAGCATGTTCCTGCCGAGGTGGAAACCCGCATTATACTTCCGGCGTACAATGTTTGACCGAGGCAATTGCGGTGGCAGAACCTAAGCCCATTCGGATCCTTAGCGTTGAAGACCACCCTGTTTTTCGCGAAGGGCTAAGTACCATTATCGGGTCGCAGCCAGATATGTGTATGGTTGCTCAAGCGGCCAATGCCGAACAGGCTGTGGCTGAATTTCGCCGTTTTCGACCTGATATCACCCTGATGGATTTGCGTTTGCCCGGCACCGACGGCACAGATGCTCTCATCGCCATCCGTGGAGAGTTTCCCGAGGCCCGGATCATCATCCTGACCACCTCAGAGGGCGACGCCGAGATCCAGCGCGCCATGCGAGCAGGAGCATACGCTTACCTGCTGAAGAGCATGCCGAAGGGCGAAATACTTGCCGTAATTCGCTCCGTACACGCCGGTCGAAAGCATGTTCCTGCCGAGGTGGCGGCCCGGCTGGCAGAGCATCTCGGGGAGGAAGATCTGACGACTCGTGAACTGGCCGTGCTGCGGCTGATACGGGATGGTTACCGCAACAAACAAATTGCTGATCGACTGGCAATTGCGGAGACAACCGTTAATTTTCATATCAAAAACTTGGCGGACAAACTGGGGGCTAACGATAGGGCGCATGCGGTTGCCATCGCCATTCGGCGCGGCCTATTGGAGGCCTGAATTGCTTCTCGGCACCCCAGAAAACTAGCCCGGTAGCCGGAACTTGGTTTGCGGAGAATGCAGCCACACACTCTCAGTTCAAGTGAGATTTTTTCGGGTTATGCCATCCCAGCACGCTCAAACTGTAAGGGCCAGTCGGATTGATCCGGCTTCGACCGGATGTTCGTTAGCCCCAATGCTAATCGTGATTTGTCTTCTTGGTGCCGTCTTGGCCTGCCGGTCGCAGAAAATCCAGGCAAGTCCATCCCTCTCCTTCACCAAAATTCCCCCTGCAGCCCAGGGTGGCCGGGAAAGAGTAGCTACCATCTCCGGCGAAGTCTCTGGCGCGCGACCAGGACAGCGAATCGTGATTTATGCACAGAGTGGCCCCTGGTGGGTACAACCCTGGCCAGACCATCCATTTGTGACGATCCAATCGGATTCAACATGGAGCAGTCCGACCCACTTGGGATACAAATACGCTGTCCTCCTTGTGGATCCTGACTATCGTCCCGAGGCAACGATGGATGCGGCTCCTACAGAAGGCGGCCTGGTGGCCGCCTTGAAGATCGTTAAGGGTGTCGGTTCACTGCCGGACCTTCCCACCGTGCCGTTACATTTCAGTGGATACGACTGGAAGGTCCGAACGGTGTCGTCCGCAAGGGGAGGTGTGAACAATTTGTTCGACGGGGGCAATGCCTGGACGGACCGGAGCGGTCGCCTGCATCTCCGAATAACAAAAAAGTCGGGCAGCTGGTACTGCGCAGAAGCGGATTTGACGCGGAGCTTGGGATACGGAACCTACACTGTCGTAGTGCGGGATACTTCCAACCTGGAGCCCGCCGCGATTCTAAGCATGAACACTTTTGATGCGACGGCAGGAGAAGAGCACTTTCGCGAACTGGACCTTGAAATTGGCCGCTGGGGCAAGGCCCGAAACGAGAACAATGCGCAGTATGGCGTACAGCCTTTTTACATTCCTGGAAATGTAGCGCAGTTTAACGAACCTTCCGGGATTCTCACACACATCCTCCGCTGGGAGCCCGAAAGTGCAAATTTTGAAACCGTTCGAGGATCTTCCTTGAACGGGGACGGTCCGGTTGTTTCCCGTCATATCTTCACATCCGGCGTACCTTCTCCAGGTTCGGAAGTTTTCCAGTTCATACTGTACGCCGTGCCCAGTGATAGGAATCCGCTCCAAAAAGAGACTGAGGTTGTCGTTGAGAAATTCGAATATCTCCCTTGAACACGGCCTGAAGTGGTTGATCTGGGCGACGCCTGTCCTCGTGTTAGCGTGTTTGGTCACTCCGGCTCAGGCGCTCGACCCTGGTCGGACGAACTCGGAGTATGCGTGGCAGCGCTGGGGAAGCGAGAAAGGGTTTCCGGGGAACTCGATTTCTGGCTTCGCTCAAACCCCGGACGGGTACCTGTGGATTGGGACGGATAAGGGCCTGATTCGTTTTGACGGACTAGAGTTCCAGGTTTTCGAGCCGGCTATCTCGGGTTTCACACACATGGGCGAAGTCCAATCGCTGCTGACTGACGCAGACGGAAATCTGTGGGTACTGCTCCAGAGTACGAAGATTTTGCGGTACCGCGATGGAAAATTCGAGCCCGGCCGCGACAAAGCGGAATTCGGGATCACAGCTATGGCCAGGCAAAGCAATGGTTCGATGCTATTCTTATCGATTGCCTATGGAGCTCTCACCTACCACGACGGCGTGTTTGAGACTCTTACCTCCCTGCAGGATCGGTTAGCCAAGACTCCTGAGGGCGACACGGATCACGATGATCCATCCGCGCGGTCCAGATGGGCTCCTCATTTCGGGGTACACAGCTTAGCTGAGCCCAACTCCGCGGTGGTCGCGATGGCGGAAAATCTCGACGGAAAGATATGGCTGGCCACACAAGATTCGAGACTGTTTCAGATAGCCGACGGTAAGATCTTAGCAATGGCTGGAAGGCTCAGCGCCAGAATCACCTGCCTGCTTTTCTTAAAGAACGGGAGGCTGTGGATTGGGACGGAACATGGGATCGTGGTGTGGAACGGGACGAACACCCAGGCGGAACTGCCCTCCGTGCTTCGTCACAACAAGATCCTTGCCATGGTTCAGGACCGTGACTCGAACATCTGGGTGGCCACGTCTCACGAACTCCTGCGGTTCACCTCGAATGGGGTTTCTTTGATCGCCAAACAGACGCTTCGAATCAGCGGGCCGGTAACCGCGCTCTTTGAAGATCGAGAGGGCAACCTGTGGGTTGGCGGTTTGCGCAGCATTTCGCGCTTGCGAGATAGTGTCTTTGTTAGTTATTCAATAGGTCGTTTAGAGTCGGAGAGCAGCGGGCCGGTTTACGTTGACGGTGAAGGACGAACATGGTTTGCCCCCTTTGATGGCGGGTTGCACTGGTTGAAAGATGGAAAGCAGCAAAGTCTGACTAAGGATGGACTGGATCGTGATGTGATCTACTCCATTGCTGGCCGCAAGGATGAGTTGTGGATAGGGAGGCGGCGTGCCGGGTTGACGCACCTTCGCTATGTCAACGGCGCGGTCATCACCAAGACGTATACGCAGGCTCACGGGCTTGCACAGAACAGCGTTTATGCCGTGTATCAGAGTCGCAGCGGTTCGGTCTGGGCGGCGACGGTCAACTCCGGAGTTAGCGAATATTCGAAAGGGCGATTCACGACCTACTCGAAAGCGAGTGGTATGACGTCAGACACGGTGTTTTCGATCGAAGAAAGCCAGGACGGAACCATCTGGTTTGCCACACCAGATGGCCTAAACGCATTTTCGAAGGGAAAGTGGCGAGTTTTCACGATCCGTGACGGCCTGCCTTCAGATAATATCAATTGTCTAACGTCTGATTCCTCCGGAATCCTGTGGATCGGAACAGCAGCAGGCCTTGCGTTTCTGCGATCGGGCCGCATCCAAAAAGCCTACGCTCCTCCCCTGAAGGAAGAGATATTGGGAATTGCCGCGGATGACATCGGGAACTTGTGGATCGCGACGACAAATCACATATCGTCTGTAAATCGCGATCGACTGTTATCAAACACCGTGGCTGAATCCGATCTTCGAGAATATGGACTAGAGGATGGTCTCATCGGCCAACAGGGAGTCAAGCGATTTCGATCCGTGGTTAGGGACCCGCAAGGGAGAATATGGTTTTCCACCAGTCGAGGTCTGTCCGTGGTCGATCCCAGCCGAGCAGGTCGCGAACCACCCTACGTCACTGTGCAGATCGAGGGCTTTTCTGCAGACGGCAATTCGCTGAACCTGCAACCGCCGATTCAGGTTCTTCCTGACACGCATCGCATGAGGTTTAGCTATTCCGGCTTGAGCTTATCTACCCCGGAGCGGATTCAGTTTAAATACAAGCTTGATGGATTTGACAGAGACTGGAGCGAACCCGTCTCCGCTCGTGCGGCGGTATACACAAATGTTGCTTGGGGGACATATACATTTCGAGTGATGGCCAGGAATAGTACCGGTGCCTGGAACGAACAGGGGGCGGCGCTGAATTTCACCATCCTCCCAACGTGGTACCAAACAAACTGGTTCTTGGCCGCATGCGTCATTACCGGCGTGCTTGTCGTCTGGACGCTTTTCAAGCTGCGAATGCGGCAAGTCGCCCGCGCGCTCAGTGTGCGTTTTGACGAGCGATTGTCGGAACGAACGCGCGTGGCCAGAGAACTTCATGACACATTATTGCAAACCGTCCAGGGCAGCAAAATGGTCGCGGACGACGCGCTAGAGCAGCCGAGTGACCCGGCGCGCATGCGGCGAGCTTTGGAACAGTTGTCTGTCTGGCTTGCCCAGGCAGCCCAGGAAGAGCGCGCGGCCCTTAACTTGCTACGCACCTCAACGACTTCGCAAAACGACCTTGCAGAAGCGTTCCGGCGGACAACCGGAGATTGCCGGCGACGGGGCTCGTTCGAAGCCTCTTTTTCTCTGTACGGTCACCTCAAAGAGATGCATCCGGTGGTGCGCGACGAGGTTTACCGGATTGGCTACGAGGCCATTCGGAACGCCTGTGCGCACTCTTACGGTAGTCGGGTAAACGTGAGGCTTATCTACGGTCAGAACCTTACGTTGCGTGTCACCGACGATGGAGTTGGTATTGATCCCACAGTTCTAGATCAAGGAAAAAATGGACACTACGGTTTGCCGGGAATGCGAGAACGGGCTGCCAGGATCGCGGGAAAACTGAGTATCACTAGCTCCAAAGATTTCGGAACTGACGTTAAGCTGGTCGTCCCCGGACGGATCATCTTCCGCGATCGAACCGCCACGGCGTTCAAAAGATTAACCGCTATTTTTAGCGACAAAGACGAAACACAAAACCTCGATTGATTTCCCTGAAATTATGGTTTGGATCTCTCGGATTAACCCGAACTATCAAATCACCGTGTTGTGCAACCTCATTGGGCGGTGTCGCCACGTCAGCTACTACCTTGATTCGCTGCCAACGTGCCCCCGATTGTTCCTATAGAAAACTACGGCCCCGTTTCTGTAGTTTCTGACATGTTTCCGAAATGGAAATATGTGTACCTTTTCTGTGTGGCCCCCAGCCGGGGTGAGACCATACCCGAAATTCTCGTGGTCTGGCTTTCCGTGTTCGTGAGCTTATGAAAACCTGGTCGATTTTCGCAAAATCTGCGGCGCCTCATGGACTCTCGTATCAATTTCCCGCATTCTCGAAATTCTCTTCGGGAGCCCATGACTCACGACCTCGTCAAATACCGCATTGGAGTTGTGCATGAGATTGAGGCCCGTCAATGGCCAGCCGCCACAAAGAATTGATTTCAGTGATTATTTGGATGGCCTGTACGGCTATGCCATGGTGCTCTCGAGAAACAGCGCTGAGGCTGAGGATTTGGTCCAAGAAACCTGCCTGCGTGCTCTTCGAGCCATGAACCGCTTACGATCCGCCGACAGCGCAAAGAACTGGCTATTTACGATCCTGCGCAACATTTGGCTGAACCAACTGCGGCATCGGCATACGGCGCCTGACCTGATCGAACTTGATGCAGATCGAAGCGGCAGGAGCCAACCAGTCGATGGAACACAGGATCCTCATGGGGATTACGTGATCCAGATTGAGCGCGAGCAGGTTCGGGTTGCGATTGAGCAGCTTCCTCTCGAGTCCCGCGAGATCCTCATCCTGCGCGAATACGAGGAGCTTTCCTATCAAGAGATTGCCGACCTTGTTGGCTGCCCGATTGGTACCGTCATGTCGCGACTGGCACGAGCACGGTCGAGACTCCGTGAGTTTCTTTCCCGCCGACGGACGGCTCCACTATGGTGGCAGGCGGTGACAAGGTCTGCTTCCGGGGGCTGACCTTTCACCAAGCGCGCGAAATCAGGGTTGGATGCCGCATTCGGAAAGCTTTTGCGCCAGGCGGAATATAAAGCTCTGTGGAACAGCAAACGTTTCGTCCAAGTAGACCGGTTCTTCCCGTCGACGAAGCTCTGCTCCGAATGTGGCCATAAGAACGATGACCTCTCGCTCTCCGATCGGGAGTGGACCTGTCCCAAGTGTCGAACCCACCACGTCCGGGACTGGAACGCTTCCAAACCTGTGAGAGCCGAAGGTCTCAGGGTCGTCGCCGAGGGACACCCGAAGACGGTAAACGCCTGCGGACTGCGAGTCTTGGGCGGTTTCGCCAAGTCAGCTACTACCTCGATTCGCCGCCAATGTGCCCTCGCCTTTTTCCTATAGAAAACTACAGCCCCGATTCTGTGGTTTCTGACATGTTTCCGAAATGGAAATATGTGTACATTTTCTGTGTGGCCCCCAGCCGGGGCAAGACCCTACCCGAAATTCCCGGAGTCTGGCTTTCCGTGTTCAAAGAGCGCGCCGTTGGAGATTTCTATGAACGAATCCACCCGCAAATCGCGGGTCTTGAGAAGCAAGCTCTATCACGTCCTGTGCGTCTCAACTGAGATGTGCATACGAAAAGACTGGGGCCCACGAACGCCGTGACTTGGACGAAGAAAAATCCGCAGCCAGGCAACGAAAGAGATCCGTACTCAACGGGCGAGGACTTAGGCCGAGTCTTCAAAACGGTCGAAGACACCTTTCCTGCCGGGTCATCTGAGTCACTGGACATTCCCGGCGCAAGCTCAAACTTAACGGATTTTCCCGAACTAGAGTGGGCAAGTGGTCGGGAAAGCTTTGAAAAGATCGTTGGAAAAAGTCCAGCCTTATTGGAAGTGCTGAATCTCGTCGGGATTGTCGGCCCGACCGATTCCACTGTTCTTATCGAAGGCGAGACTGGAACGGGCAAGGAGCTCATTGCCCGAGCGGTTTGCGCTCACAGTAGGCGCAGAGCGTGTAGATTCGTGAAGGTGAATTGCGCTGCGATCCCCACGGGGCTGCTCGAAAGCGAACTATTCGGACATGAAAAGGGAGCCTTCACGGGCGCCATCACACAGAGAGTAGGGCGGCTCGAATTGGCTGATCAGGGTACGCTGTTTTTGGATGAAGTGGGAGACATTCCGCTCGAAATGCAGCCGAAATTGTTGCGCGTACTGCAAGAGCGGGAGTTTGAACGGCTCGGCGGCACTTATGCACGAAAGGTCAACGTGCGCTTGATAGCCGCTACGAACCGTAATCTCGAAAAGATGATTGCCGATAAAGAATTCCGCAGTGACCTGTATTACCGCTTGAAGGTCTTTCCTATTCGCATTCCGCCTCTTCGAGCACGCAAGGACGATATTTCACTCCTGGTCAATTACTTTGTCGGAAAGCTGTCCGCACAGATGAAGAAGCGTATCGACGAGGTTCCGGCGGAGGCAATGAGCGCGCTCGTCGCTTACGACTGGCCTGGAAACATCCGAGAACTGGAGAATTTTATCGAGCGCGCCATGATCCTGACCCGCGGTAAGTCGCTTGCGGCTCCGGTCAGCGAATTGAGGGAGGCCGTCGGTACACCAATATCTTCCACGGAGGCAATGACTACTAAAACGCTTCAAAATAACGCAGCGGAGAACCTGCGTGAGGAGATCATGCGTGTCTTGCGCCAGACCAATGGGCGAGTCGGCGGCCCGAACGGAGCTGCCGCCCGCATGGCGATCAAACGAACGACTTTGATCTCACGAATGAAGAAGCTCGGCATAGACTCCGACGAGTTGTATCGTTCCTCGGAGACATCTGTCTGGGCGCACAGGACAGAAGAGTTTGCCTAGGCTAGATTAGTCTCTGCGAGGTGACGGGTGCCTATAGCTCCGCAACACCGGGATACTCCCGCAACCGCTTCAGCTCCCGCAATTTCGCATCCATTGCCTGTCCCACCGCTTCCCGCCGGACCCTTTGCAGCAGACAGGCCGTGACCTTTTCCCACTCCTCAACAAAGATAAGCAAAGAGTCCATGGATTTTCGATCGCACGCTCGATTTGGTTCGGTTCTTCGCTCGCTCCTCTTCGTCAATCCCGTTCTTATAACGATAGCGACATTGGGTGTGGTCCTGCGCACCTGGCGCCACCTTCTGAATGACTTCGGTTTGTCCGCGATAGTCGCTGGATCGAATTTCCCGACTCGGTGTTGCTGTTCCTGTTGGTGCCGGGAGATCCCGAATCTGGCGCTGTCTACGTCCTGGACCGCAAGGCCGGAACCTGGTACTCGGTCGACTTCGATGACAACCAGTGCGGCGGGTACAGCGTAAGCCACCTGGAGGAACTGCTGAAAAACTGCCACTTTGCGCGGCTGGGAAGCTAGTCGACGCCGGCCGGGGTCTCGCTTGCGACCAGGACCATTCGCGGCGGTTGTGCTGGCGGGGAACTGCGTGCGAAGGCCTGGAGCAGAGCGATGACGGCGGCATACGCCGCGGCAATTCCGAGGGCCACCGAACCTGCGATGGTAAGACCTGAGCACGACGACGACGAACAAAATTGCCAACAGAGGCCTCTCGCTTCCAGTCGCTTCAGCAGCCAGAAAAGAAAGGGGTTAACTCCCAGACCGGCCGCCGGCCCGGAGCGCCCCGGGCCGGACGCGAACCGGCACGCCTTTCACTTTACCCGCGTTGACCCCTGCCGCTGTTTATCACTATGATACGTGAGTAGAGTTGTGTACTCTCACTTTCCAATATATCCGAGGGCCTGTCCTCGCCTGAAGGTCCAGATCGTCGTCGAACCATGCCCATCAAGGAAATCTCGGTCCGGGGCGCCCGGCAGCATAACCTGAAAAACATCCACGTCGACATCCCCCGGAACAGCCTTACGGTGATCACGGGGTTGAGCGGATCGGGCAAGTCTTCGCTTGCCTTTGACACGATCTATGCCGAAGGACAGCGGCGTTACGTCGAAACCCTCTCGGCCTATGCGCGCCAGTTTCTCGATCAGATGGAGCGGCCCGACGTGGATTCGATCGACGGCCTCAGCCCGGCGATTTCGATCGAGCAGAAAACCACCAGCCGCAGCCCGCGCTCCACCGTCGGCACGATCACCGAGATCTACGACTATCTGCGGCTTCTCTTTGCCTCGATCGGCGTGCCCCACTGCCCGGGGTGCGGCCGCGCCATCTCCCGTCAATCGGCGGCGCAGATTGTCGAGCGGGTGATGGCGCTCAAACCGCAAGACCGCGTCATGGTGCTGGCGCCGGTGGTTCGCGGGCGCAAGGGCGAATTCAAAAAAGAGATGGAGAAGCTCGTCGAGCACGGCTTCGCGCGGGCGCGCGTCGACGGGGAGTTGGTGAGTCTCGAAGACGAAATCCAGCTCGACAAGCGCAAGAACCACACCATCGAAGTGGTGGTGGACCGCCTGCTGGTAAAGGCCGGGATCGAGCCGCGCTTGGAGGTATCGATCGGTCTGGCGATGAAGCTGGCGGGAGGACTGGTGCAGATTGCCATCGTGGGCGGCGAGGAGCAGCTTTACTCGGAGCGGCTGGCGTGTCCGGACTGCGGCATCGACGTGCCGAAGCTCGAGCCCCGCTCGTTTTCCTTCAACAGCACCTATGGCGCCTGCCCGGAATGCCACGGCCTCGGCAGCACCTATGACTTCGATCCCGCAAAGGTGATCCACGACTGGTCGAAGCCGCTTCTGGAAGGCGCGCTCGGCCCCGGCTCGGCTTCGCAGAACCTGGTTCGCCAGATCAAGATTGTCGCGGCCGCATACGGAATGGATTTAAGCGCGCCGTTTGAGCAACTCCCGGAGAAGATCCAGAACCTCCTGTTTTCGGGTGAGCCGGAAAGACGGGGCAAGACCGGGTTTCTGGGGATTTTCGGGTACCTGAAGAACTCGCTCGAAGCCTCGACCTCGGAGGGCTACCGCGATTGGCTGATGGAGCACATGTCGGCGACCGCGTGCCCGGCGTGCCAGGGCAGGCGGCTTCGGCCGGAGAGCCTGGCGGTGCGGGTCGCAGACCTGTCGATCGCCGATTTCACCGCCATGCCGGTCGCCAAAGCGCTCGGGAAGGCAGCCGACATCCGGCTCAGCGGACGCGAGGAGCAGATTGCGGGCCGCATCATGCAGGAGATCGTCGAGCGGTTCGAGTTCCTGAACGCCGTCGGGCTCGGCTATATCTCGCTCGACCGCTCGGCGGCGACGCTGTCGGGCGGCGAGGGCCAGCGCATTCGCCTGGCCACGCAGATCGGGTCCCGGCTGCGGGGAGTTTTGTACGTCCTCGATGAACCTTCGATCGGATTGCATCATCGCGATAACGGGCGGCTGCTGAACGCGCTCGAACAGTTGCGCGACCTGGGAAATACGGTGCTGGTGGTCGAGCACGACGAAGAAACCATCCGGCGCGCAGACTACGTGGTCGATCTCGGCCCGGGCGCGGGCCGCAACGGCGGAGAAGTGGTCGCCCGGGGCACTCCGCAGGAGATCACACAGGTTCCCCAGTCGCTCACCGGGGCCTACATTGCGGGCGGGAAGCGGATCGAAATGCGCCCGGAGCGCCGCCAGGTAAACGGGAGCGCAATCCGGGTGCTCGGCGCACGGGAAAACAATTTGAAGAACGTCGATGTCGAGTTTCCTCTGGGCCTGATCAACGTGGTCACCGGAGTTTCAGGATCGGGGAAGTCCACGCTGGTGAACGACATCCTGTACCGCGCGCTGGCGAAAGAACTCTACCGCTCGCGGGAGAAGCCTGGCGAGCACCGGCGGATCCTGGGCGCCGAAAGCATCGACAAAGTGATTCGCATCGATCAGTCGCCCATCGGACGCACGCCGCGGTCGAACCCTGCCACCTACACCGGCGTGTTCACGCACATGCGCGACCTCTATGCCATGCTGCCCGAGTCGCGGGAGCGCGGCTACAAGCCGGGACGGTTCTCCTTCAACGTGGCCGGCGGCCGCTGCGAAGCCTGCCAGGGCGAAGGCCAGCGGCGGATCGAGATGAATTTTCTGCCCGACGTGTATGTCGTGTGCGAGGTCTGCGGCGGCCGACGCTACAACCAGGAAACGCTGGCCGTGAAGTACAAGGGACATTCGATCGCCGATCTGCTCGAAACACCGGTTTCCGAAGCTCTCGCGGTCCTTGAGAACATTCCCCAGGTCCGCCAGAGACTCGAGACCCTGGCCGACGTCGGACTCGGGTACCTGCATCTCGGCCAATCGGCGGTGACGCTTTCGGGCGGCGAAGCGCAGCGCATCAAGCTGGCCCGTGAATTGAGCAAACGCCAGACCGGACGCACCCTCTACCTGCTCGACGAACCGACCACCGGTTTGCACTTCGACGACGTGCGCAAGCTGCTCGAAGTCCTGCACCGGCTCACCGACCTGGGAAATACGATCATCATCATCGAACACAATCTGGACGTGATCCGCAATGCCGACTGGATCACGGACCTCGGCCCGGAAGGCGGCGAAGACGGGGGAAGGATTGTGGCCCAGGGAACGCCCGAACAGGTGGCGCGCAACAAGCGGTCCTACACCGGCCAGGCGCTGGCCGAACACTTCCGGTCCGGGTTAAGGCGCAGCCAGACGGCGGTTTAGGCCGAGCGAGAGCCGGGCGGGGCGGGCCCGCACCGGGGACGCCTGAGCTGTGCGGCCGGCGCTCGCCCGGTTCCGCAGGCTTTCGTGTAAATTCACAGTATGTCGGCGAATTACCCTTGGGGCGGGCCGGATGAGGACAGCCCCTCGTCCGAACCCGCGGGCCCGCCTGCAGAAGCGCCGCCCGTTGCCGAGGACCCGCCCTTCGGCGGCGTGGAAGTGCTCCAAATCGGGCTGCTGATGTTCGTGGCGCCGTCGCTCCTTGCCCCCCTTCTGGTGGTTCTGCTGCAGAGGGTTTTCTACCCGCAGCTCACGTTGACCGCGGTCGCCTCCAAGCCGTGGATTCTGCTGGGCTCGCAATTTGCCTGGTACGCCGTCATCGCCTTGTTTCTCATCGATTACGCGAGGTCCCGCTTTCGCCAGACGCTATGGCAGGCCGTCCGCTGGAATTGGCCGAAGCACGCCTGGCCTGCGCTGGTTGCGCTCGGCTTCTTCACGCTGTTTGCGCTCGAGGGACTCGAGCGTTTGCTGCCCACGCCGACCAAGGGGCCGTTTGAGCAGTTCTTTGACCGCCCCATCGATGCCTACGCCTTTGCCTTTCTGGCCATCGCCTTCGCTCCTTTGATGGAAGAGCTGTTTTTTCGCGGCATTCTCTACCCGGTTCTGGCGCGGCGGCTGGGGGTTGTCCTGGCGGTGCTGCTGACCGCCTTGACCTTCGCGGGCATTCACATTCCCGAATACAAATCCGGCGTCGCCGCCAACCAGGCCTGGGTGCCGGTGGTGATCATTTTCCTCGTGGGCATGGTGCTGACCCTGGTGCGGGCAACGATGAAGTCGGTCGGCGCGAGCTTCATCGTGCACTCGATCTACAATGGAATCCCCATTCTTGCCGCGCTCATCACCAGCCGCGGTTTTCGCGATCTGCACAAGCTGGCGCAATGAGCGTGATATCTTAGGAAAACTCATGCTCTCTCCGCGTCAGGAGCTCGCGCGCCTGCTGGCCACCAAGTCCTTCCGGCTCGGGGATTTCAAGCTCTCCTCCGGCATCTCGGCCGACTACTACGTCGATTGCCGGACTACGACGCTTGACGCGCGCGGCGCGCAGCTGACGGGACAGGTGTTTCTCGAGGAGATTCAGGGTCGCGCCTGGAAGGCGGACGCCGTCGGCGGGCTCACCCTGGGTGCCGACCCGATCGTGGTGGCCATCGCCATAACCAGCGGAAAACTGCACGGTTTTCTGGTGCGCAAGGGCGAAAAGCAGCATGGGACGGGGCAGAGGATCGAAGGTTTCCGCGAAAAGGGCGCGCGGGTGGTGATCGTCGACGACGTCTGCACGACCGGGTCCTCGACCATTCAGGCGATTGAAGCCGCGCGCGAGTTTGGATTTGAGGTAGTCGGAGTCATGTGCCTGGTGGAACGGGAAGAGGCGGGAGGACGGGCCAGCGTGGAAAAGGCGGCCCGGCCGGCTCCCTTCCTGGCGATTTTCACGGCCGACAGGTTGAGGGCCGAACACCTGGCGGCCGGTTCCGGGACGTCGGCGAGCGGCTGAGCGGCGTGCGCCCGCCCGTCCGGGAGGAAAGGGCTCGAACGCGTGCGGCCGCCGGCGAAAAGCATCGAAATCGTTATGATTCACACTCTCGAATGGACGGACCGGGGCGTGCGCTTCCTCGATCAGCGCAAGCTGCCGAACGAAGAGACCTACGTCACCTGCCAGACCTATGGCGAGGTCGCCGACGTGATCCGCAATATGGTCGTACGCGGGGCGCCGGCCATCGGCGTGGCGGCGGCCATGGGAATCGCGCTGGGGATCCAGGGGTCCAAGGCCCGGACGGCGGGCGAACTCGAGCGCGAATTCGATCAGATTTCGGACGTGATCGCGAAAACCCGGCCCACGGCGGTGAACTTATTCTGGGCCATCCGCCGCATGCGGGAAACTTTCAGCACCCTTCGCCTCCTTCCCGTGGCCGAGATCGGTGAGGCGCTCGTCGAAGAAGCGCAGCGGATGCATGCCGAGGACATTGCCATCAACCGGCGAATGGGAGGCTACGGCGCAACCCTGATGCCTGCAAGCGGCGGAGTGTTGACCCATTGCAATGCCGGCGCGCTCGCCACCTGCGGCTACGGCACGGCGCTCGGGGTGATCCGCTCGGCCATCGAAGGCGGGAAGAAAATCCGTGTCTATGCCGACGAGACGCGGCCATTTTTGCAGGGCTCGCGACTGACGGCATGGGAGCTCGTAAGAGACGGCATTCCAACCACGGTGATCTCCGACAACATGTCGGGCGCCCTCATGCGCCAGGGAAAGATCGGCGCCGTTATCGTCGGTGCCGACCGCATTGCGGCCAACGGCGACGTAGCCAACAAGATTGGGACCTATACGGTCGCCGTGCTGGCCAAGGAGCATGACCTGCCCTTCTACGTGGCTGCGCCCTTGTCGACCATCGATCTGGAAACCCCAGACGGAACGAGAATCCCCATCGAGCAGCGAAACCCGGAGGAAATCACGCACATCGCCGGAAAGGCCATGACTCCGGAAGGAATTCAGGTCGAGAATCCGGCCTTCGACGTGACCCCCGCGAAATACATCACCGCCATCGTGACCGAACGAGGGATCGCGCGCGCTCCCTACGGGCCGTCGCTGGCCAAACTTCGGCGCGACGAGAGTCCGCAGGCGACAGCCGCAAGCTAGTGTGGTGTCCCACTAATAACTAGACATATTTATTGCCGTATGCTATGAACCTAAGCATGCCAAGAATCAGCCCGGTGGTGAGCCTATCGGCAGACGATCTCGCGCAGTTGGCTCGCTGGGAGGTGGCTCACGGCACGCCTCAGCAAGTGGCGTTGCGCTGCCGCTTGGTCTTAGCCGCGGCGGAGGGCAAGCAAGAT
>Ga0123356_10000046_pt1 | contig 130593 bp, 117 predicted proteins | sample TergutEmb28metaG_2_FD_92546 | JGI IMG/M metagenome (GOLD analysis project Ga0123356, IMG submission 92546) | Embiratermes neotenicus P3 segment gut microbial communities from Petit-Saut dam, French Guiana - Emb289 P3 | ecosystem: Host-associated > Arthropoda: Insects > Digestive system > Gut ... | reverse complement strand
GAAAACATATAACTCAATTTATCTGGGAAGCTATACTTTCACAAAAAGTTACTTTGAATGTTTGCGATAATAAAGTATTTATGCATTTATATTATGCGTATACTTATACGGCTATTCAGCGTTTCTTTTCATTATCAACCTCAAGATTTGCATTAAAAGAACATATCAATAATGCTTATGATATGTATCGAGAAACTAGTTTGTTAATAAATAATTGGCAGGAAGATATTACGAGTATATATTACAGAACTAATAGTATGATTCCGCAAATGTCTTCGATTAAAGCAATGGAACGGTTTCACGATTTAAAAGCAGAAGAAATACTCGAGCAACAAGTAGCTTTTGATACTTATCAGCATACATGGGATGCTCTTTCTAACGCAATTAAGAAAGTTTCACCTGAATGGTATTTACCGGAATATACTTCAGAGATTAAACTTCGGGGTAAACAGCATTGTAATTGCGTTGGCAGTTATGCTGAACGACATTATAATCCTGTAGAAAACAAATCTAAAATGCTTTTATTATTTACTGATTTTTGTGAAGCCGAAGTTCATTTATATTTTCAGGAAATTATCGTAGATGGTAAAGCAATTTTGGGTTGTATAAATGTAACGATACAACAAGCAAAAACTGCCTATAATAAAAGTATTTCAAAAGAGGATTTATTGGAATTAAAGAATGTAATAAAGGTTTTTATAAATCAACCTGCAGAAATATTTAACCCTGTAATCTGTTCAAAAACAAAGGAGGAATTATGATCGCAAATAATGAAAGTATAAAATTAAATGATGTACCAGAAGAACAAAAAACACCAGAACTCTGCCTTAAAGCTGTAAAGCAATACGGATATAATATGGCATTTGTACCGGAAAATTTTAAAACAGCAGAATTTTGTCTTGAAGTAGTAAAGGAAAATGGTTGGGTGCTTCAATTTGTTCCGGAAAAAGTTAAAACAGCAGAACTCTGCCTTATAGCAGTAAAACAAAACATTTGGGCGCTTGAATATGTTCCGAAAGAATTTAAAACAAAAGAACTTTGTTATGAAGCTGTAAAACGGGATGGGAATGCATTAAGATTTACGCCGAAAAAGTTCTTGAATGCGGAAATTTGTCTTGATGCTGTAAAAAAAACGGGACGAGCGCTTGAATATGTGCCTGATGTATTTAAAACAGCAGAACTTTGTCTTGAGGCCGTTAAGACATATTGTTTTGACGATTTTATTTTTTCTGACATAGAAGCCCCGCTTTATTATGTTCCAGAAATATTTAAAACAGCAGAACTCTGCTTTGAAGCAGTAAAATTCAATGGCCGCTCACTTTTATATGTTCCTGAAGAACTTAAAACCAAAGCTATGTGTATTGAAGCTATTAAACAAGATGGTTGGATGCTCGAATATGTTCCAAAAGGTTTTTTAACACAAGAAATATTATTAGATACTATTATGGAAATCGTAAAAGAAGACGGCAGGAATCTTTCTTATGTTTCGGAAGAACTTAGAACCGAAGAGCTCTGTCTTGAAGCTGTAAAAGAGAATAGTCTTGCGCTTGAATATATGCCTGATATATTCAAGACAGAACAAATGTGTCATGATGCAGTAAAACAAAATGAAAAAATGTTTATGTATGTGCCAGAAAAGTATAAAACTTTAGAGATCTGTCTTTATGCTTTTGATAAATATAAAAATTTGCTTAGATGTATTCCAGAAGAGTTTAAGACAGAAAAAATGTGTCTTGATGCGGTAATTTATAATAGCTATTTGTTTAAATATGTACCAGAAAATCTAAAGACAGCGCAAATCTGTTTTGAAACTGTAAGGCAGAACGGATATTTTATAAGAGATGTACCGAAAAACTTAATAACTTATGAGATGTGTTTGGAAGCAATTAAATCTAATGGCATAGCGCTTAAATATGTACCATTTAAATTTTATAAGGAATTAAATACTACTAATATCAAAGTTCATGATCTTTTGTATAGCGCTTCTGAAAAAAAAGTATTCGAAATTCTGGATGAAGAAAACCCCGAACTTGCAAAAAATATTAAAAAGCGCATTTTTGCAATCGAGGATATCATTCAACTGGAAGACAAAATAATTCAAAAAATTATGTGGGGACTTGATGAAGATGATCTATTAAATGCTCTTTATTATGCAAACGATGAAACAATTGATAAAATATTATTAAATATGACAAAACGTGCAGCCAAATCGCTTGTTGCAAAAATGAATAATGCAGAACCTATATCGATAGAAGAAGTTGAAAAAGCTATTCAAAAAATCATTTCTATAATTTTTCGCTTAGCAGAAAACAACGAAATTGACATAAGCCGTTTTAAAGATGATGAAAAAACTGTATTTAACTCTTTGTAAGATATTTCTGTAATATACCTATAAATTCTTCGATGTCCACAGGTTTTCCTATATGGTCGTTCATCCCGGCTTCGAGACATTTTTCGATATCTTCGCGGAAAACGTTCGCAGTCATAGCAATTATTGGAATCCGCTGTCGCGGATTCCTTCGAGTTTCACCTGCGGCGAAACTCGCGGACTCTTTCCCCATAAGCTGTTTTTCGATCTCTCGGATTCTTCTGGTTGCTTCATATCCGTCAATTTCCGGCATTTGTACATCCATTAGTATTAAATCGTAGGTATCCGGCGATTTTTCAAACATCTCAACTGCTTTTAAGCCGTTTTCTGCGCAGTCTAATTCCAGCATTGTAGGTTCTGTCAGGACTTCTATTATTTCGCGGTTTATTTCAACATCCTCTGCCAATAGAACTTTGAACCCTTTAAAGATATGCATAAAATCTTTTTTGTTTTCTTCTTGCATACAATTAACACCAATTGCCTCGTTTATTGCATCGGAGATTGCGGAAGGGAACAACGGCTTAGACAGGAATTTATCAACGCCCGCTTTTTTTGCTTCGGCTGCGACACCGCTCCATTCGGCGGCAGAAATCATAATGATGATCGTATGCTCAGGTGATTTGGATTTGGCTTTTAATTCGCTTGCCAGTTTAATGCCGTCCATATCAGGCATTTTCCAATCGACAAAATAAATATCATACATACCGTTAGTGCCGACATGAGCCAGCGCTTCCTGTCCGCTTAATGCCGTATCGCATTTTTTGCCAAATCCCTGCATAATATCAGAAAAATAATTTAAGACAGACGGATCGTCATCTATTATCATTATAGAAACATTACCCCAGCCTACGCCGATTTCTGAAAGGTTTGGCATGCTTTTTGTACCGCGTTTTGCTTTGAATGTAAAAAAGAATTTTGATCCTTCTCCAAGTTGGGATTCGAGCCAGATGTTTCCGCCCATCATTTCTACAATACTTTTGGAAATTGCAAGACCTAAACCCGTGCCGCCGAACTTGCGGGTTGTTTCTAAATCAGCCTGATGGAACGATTTAAATAGTTTATTTTGCTGGTCGGGACTTATGCCTATACCGCTGTCGGTAACAGTAACCTGTATAGTGTACTCGTCTCCATTTGGAGTTTCTTCTTTATTAATAAAACGGGTATCAAGGATGATAGAGCCGTTTTCCGGCGTAAACTTAACCGCATTGCCCAAAAGGTTTGTTATTACCTGCGCAAGCCGCTGATCATCGCTGATTAAAGTACGCGGTATTGACTTATCAATATGTACAGAAACTTTTTGATTTTTTTCGTCTGCGCGGAATGCGGCGATATTAACAACACGCTGAAGCATTTTTTCGAATTCAAACTCTTCAAATGATAATTCGAGTTTATTCGCTTCAATTTTTGACATATCCAGAATATCGTTAATGACGCCTAACAAATGCTGAGAAGCGTTTTCTATTTTTGATAAACAATAATCTTTTCGCTGTAAATCCACAGCAGATTTTCCTATATAAGTCATTCCGATGATTGCATTCATCGGTGTGCGTATTTCGTGACTCATATTGGAGAGGAAAAGACTCTTTGCTTCGTTGGCTTGCTGTGCTTTCTGCGTCGCTTCTCTAAGCGCAGTTTCTGCTTTACGTTTTGAAAATGCTCCTGCAAGGATTGAACCTGCCATTGTTGTAAGCTGAAATTCTCCCTGCGCCCAATCCGCTTGCTCAAATGTTGTAGCAAAAACAAGGTATCCGGCGCGGGTTCCTTCTACCATCAGCGGTATATAACAAAAACTTTTTTCTTCCAGTGATGTGCCGGGATATTTTCTAAAAACTTCTTCTGCTGCTTTTTCGTAGTAACAGCCGATTGCGTCAGCTTCGTCAAGGATCGGTCTCATCACTTCGTATTCTAGAGTTCGTCCCAATACTCTTGGCGTTTCCTTGTTTATAACGTCTTCGTGAGTACAATGCAGTAAACCGTCAGGCGAATATTCTAAGATGATCGCTCTGTCTGTTTTGGTAAAGCCGCGCAGTTCAAAAAGCGCATTATCAATCAATATATCAAAATCATAATGCTGAGTGAAAGGAACAGAAAACTTTGATATAAACCCTTGAGTGCGAAGTTCCGCTTCTCTTGCCGCGAATAAAACATCCTCGGTCTTTTTTCTTGAATACGCGCCTGCGATGATCGAACCCGCCATAGTAGCAAGGCGGAATTCGCCTTCTGCCCAGTTTGCTTCTTCGAACATCGTAAAGAAGACAAGATATCCCGCTCTGCTGCCGCCGATGGTCAGTGGTATATAACAAAAACTTTTTTCGCCTAGATCAGTATCCGGGTATCTTTGAAAAAATTTGGAAGCCGCTTTTTCATAAAAGCAGCCTGTTCTGTCCGATTTATCAAAAATCGGTTTCATTGTTTTATAACTAAGCGAACGACCCAACACTTTTGGAGTTTGTTTGTTGATAACGTCTTCATGTGTACAAAGAAGCGAATCATCCGATTGAAACTCCAAAATGATCGCTCTGTCCGTGTTTGTAAAATCGCGCAGTTCGTACAATGCATCATTGATCAATTCGTCAAAATCATAAGATTGCGTAAATGGTACCGAGAACTCCGATATGAATTTCTGTGTACGTAATTCCGCTTCGTTAGCTGCGATTAAAAAGTCCTCGCTCTTTTTTCTGGAATATGCGCTCGCAATGATAGAACCTGCCATTGTGGCTAATTGAAATTCGCCTTCTGCCCAGTTTGCTTCTTCGAACATTGTAAAAAAGACAAGATAACCTGCTCTGCTGCCGCCGATTGTCAGCGGAATGTAACAAAAACTTTTTTCTCCCAAATCAGCTGACGGATATCTTTGGAAAAATTTGGAAGCCGCTTTTTCGTAGAAGCAGCTGATTCTGTCCGCTTTATCAAGAATAGGTTTCATCATTTTATAAGCAAGGGACCGCCCGGTTACATTCGGCGTATCATCGTTTATAACGTCTTCGTGTGTGCATAGAAGCGAGCCATCCTGCTGAAACTCCAGAATGATTGCTCTGTCTGTTTTGGTAAAATCGCGCAGTTCGTACAGCGCGTTATTAATCAGCTCATCAAAATTATAAGGGCGCGTAAACGGAACAGAGAACTCTGACATAAACTCCTGCGTACGCAGTTCCGCTTCGTTTGCCGCATGAAGAATCTCTTCGCTTTTTTTTCTGGAGTATGCGCCTGCAATTATCGAACCTGCCATTGACGCAAGTCTGAACTCGCCCTCTGCCCAGTTTGCCTGTTTGAACATTGTAAAAAATACGAGATATCCGGCTCTGTTTCCGCCGATTTTTAATGGTATATAACAGAAACTTTTTTCGTTTAAGTCGGTAGTGGGATATCTTTGAAAATACCGTGATGCTTGCTTTTCGTAGAAACAGCCGGTGTTATCAGCCTCGTCAAGGATAGGCTTCATCATTTCGTAGGTAAGCGAGCGTTTAAGCACCTTAGGTGTTTCCATGTTTATAACGCTCTCGTAGGTACATAAAAGAGAACCGTCGCTTTGAAGTTCTAGAATGATGGCTCTGTCGGTTTTTGTAAAGTCGCGCAGTTCGTACAGTGCATTTTCGATTAATTCGTCAAAATCATACGGCTGTGTAAATGGTACTGAGAATTTTGATATAAACTCCTGTGTCCTAAGTTCTGCTGCTGCTCCCGAGGGAGTTTTTTTATCATTCATTCTTCTTTTTCCTTCTAGTATACATTATACTATATTTAGAAGGATTTTCCAAGTACAGATTCTTTCATTTCCTTTACATAATTGAACAGTTGTTGTGCAGAATGTTCCGAATGCTGCGCTATTATTTTAACAATCGCACTTCCTACGATAACGCCGTCTGCAATTTTGGACATTTCTGCCGCTTGCTGCGGCGTGTGAATCCCAAAACCTACAGCGACAGGCGTGTCTGTGACCGATTTTATCGCTTTTGTTATCGAAGAAAGATCTGTTGTGATTTCGCTGCGAATGCCTGTAACACCCATAGAAGAGACTAGATAGATAAAACCCGAGGCATTTTTTGCGATTTCTTTAATCCGAGCTTCTGAAGTCGGCGCAATTAACGAGATAAGGTCAATATTATATTTTTCTGCCGCTTCTCTTACAGGCGGCTGTTCTTCGTATGGAACGTCGGGGATAATAATGCCGTCTAATCCAACATCGGCGCTTCTTTTAAAAAACGCATCATAACCGTAATAAAAAACCGGGTTAATGTAAGTTAAAAACACAAGCGGCACATTTGCAGAAACAGGATCTTTTCGTAAATCTGCAACTAGGGTAAATAATTTTTCTATTGTTGCGCCTGCGGCGAGTGCGCGGTTGTTAGCTTCTTGAATTACCGGTCCTTCTGCAATCGGGTCAGAAAACGGAATGCCTATTTCTACAAGGTCTGCGCCTGCTTTTATAATTTCTAAAACAAACTCTTTTGTTTTTTCTATAGAGGGGTCTCCGCCGGTGATAAAAGCGATAAATGCTTTGCCGTTTTTGAATGCATTATTAATTCTACTCATTAATCTTTTTTCCTCTATATCTGGCAATTGACGCTACGTCTTTATCACCGCGGCCGGAAAGACACACAATAATACTTTCATCGCGGGAAAAATCTTTTGCTGTTTTCTGCGCTTGAGCAATTGCGTGTGCGCTTTCTATCGCGCAAATAATTCCTTCTGCGCGGGATAAATATTCAAAACCGCAGACAGCTTCTTCGTCGGTGACTGGAACATACTGCGCGCGCCCTGAGTCAGAGAGCCATGCATGTTCAGGTCCAATACCGGGATAATCAAGTCCCGCAGAGATAGAATGAACGGGCGCGATTTGACCTTCTTCGTTCTGACAAAAGTAAGATTTCATTCCATGGAAGATTCCTACTTGTCCTTTTGTGATAGAAGCGGCATGTTTTTCTGTGTTAACGCCTTCACCTGCAGCTTCGCAGCCGATTAGCTTTACGCCGGTATCATTTATAAAATTGTAAAACATTCCGATTGCATTGCTGCCTCCGCCGACACATGCAATAACGGCTGCAGGGAGTTTACCTTCGGCAGCAAGGATTTGCTCTCTTGCTTCTTTACTGATAACAGCCTGAAAATCGCGCACAATCATCGGAAACGGATGGGGCCCCATAACAGAGCCAAGCACATAGTGCGTATCGTGAACACGGCTTACCCATTCGCGCATAGTTTCGTTTACCGCGTCTTTAAGTGTTTGGGTTCCCGATAAAACAGGATGAACTTTTGCGCCTAACAGTTCCATGCGGTAAACATTAAGCGCCTGGCGGATAGTATCTTCCTTGCCCATGAAAATTTCACATTCCAGTCCTAAAAGAGCAGCCGCAGTTGCTGTAGCTACACCGTGCTGACCTGCTCCGGTTTCGGCAATAATTCTGGTTTTTCCCATTTTTTTTGCAAGCAGAACTTGTCCAAGCACATTATTAATTTTATGAGAGCCTGTGTGGTTTAGGTCTTCGCGCTTTAGATAAATTTTCGCCCCACCCAGGTCTTTTGTCATTTTTTCTGCAAAATATAGAAGCGAAGGGCGGCCTGCATATTCGTTTAGAAGAGCGTTCAATTCTGTTTTAAAAGTGATTTCTTCCTTATAATGGTTATAGGCCTTTTCCAGATTGATGATTTCGTTCATCAGAGTCTCGGGTATATATTGACCGCCAAAATCTCCGTACCTCCCAGCGGAGCTTCCAGGGTGCCTGCCGTTAAATGTGCCAGCACTGCTCATTTTTTTATTACCTCTGTTATTGTAAACATAGAGCCAAAATACCATAAAATCACATAAATTTATAGTAGCCGGCATGGATTGATTGTTGAGCGTCTGGAGCAAGAAACTGAGTTTACGCTTTAATTAACCAAGAGATGTAAAGATAACAACTGCCGCTTTTTTTGTACGGTAATCCAATTTTATGGTCAGACTATATAATTTTCTTTGTTTTTATATTTTTTTTTACTTTTTTTTTATAAATAGTACGCTAATGGTACACTCTATCATTTAAAATGTTACAAATAATGGAATATTAGACATAAAACATGAAAGTACTAGCGATAGACGATAGTGTAAAAGCTCTAAAACTGCTAACCAACTCTATTACCGAGGTTAGGCCATCGGCGCAAGTTTTTCCGTTTAGTAAACCGTCAGAACTGCTTGCGTTTGCAAAGGAAACCCCCTGTGACATCGCGTTTTTAGATATTCAAATATGGGGTATGAACGGTCTTGAGGTTGCAAAAGGGCTTAAAGAAATTAATCCAAAAATAAATATTATTTTTGTGACAGCATATTCTCAGTATGCAAGAGAAGCGTTTGAACTCCGTCCCAGCGGTTATATTTTAAAACCGGTTATGAAAGAAGCTGTAGAACGCGAAATTGAAAACTTGCGTCATCCTATTAATCAAAAGACAACTGCGCATATATACGTGCAGACTTTTGGGAATTTTGAGGTCTTTTCATACGGAACGCCGTTGAAATTCAACCGCAGTAAAACCAAAGAACTCTTTGCATACCTGATAGACCGTAACGGCGCTGCGGTTAATATAAACGAGCTTTGCGCTGTGTTATGGGAGAATGAACGGGACACAGAAAACTTAAAGGCATATTTGCGGAAATTAATAAGCGACCTGAGAAAGACGTTAAAAAAAATCGGCGCCGAAGATATTATTGTAAAACAATATAAAAATATTGCCATCCTTCCGGAAAAAATTATTTGTGACAGTTACGGATTTATAAAAGGAGATACAGCTTGTGTAAACGCCTACGGAGGGCAGTATATGAATCAATACAGCTGGGCAGAAGTGCCTAGATGGAAATTTGATGGAATAAAATGACGAATAAAAAAATATACGGAGAAACGATAATTTCGTTTTTATCGTCATTATTGCTTAGTTCTTTCTTAATTATCTATACAGTTGAATACAAAATGAACGTAGAAGCGCTGCAGATGGAACAGCATATTCTTGAAAGCAGTTATAGAATACATGAAGACATTTCAAAAAAATTATATAAAACAAAGGCATTGGCAGCGCTGGTAATTCAGGGAGACGGAGTTGTAGATAATTTTCAGCAGATAGCTGCGGTTATTACAGCAGATGAACCTGCTATTGCAAATGTTCTGTTAGCTCCCGGCGGCATTGTAACAGATGTCTATCCTATAGAAGAAAGCAGAGCCGTTTTGGGATTGAATTTTTTTGACGAATCTTTTGTCGGTAATAGGGAAGCTATTCTTGCGCGGGACACAGGAGAACTTGTAATGGCAGGTCCTTTTATTGCATTACAGGGGTTTTGGAGACTTTTAGGAAGATACCCTGTATATATAGATACAGAAACAGAAAAAAATAAATTCTGGGGACTTGTTTCTGTAGCATTAAATTTTCCGCAAGCTCTGGAAAATACAGGAATTTCAATGCTTGAGCATCATGGGTTTTCGTATGATCTTTGGAGGATTAATCCCGATACAGGAGAGCAGCAGATAATTGCAAGAGCCGGTAAATACCACGATATAAATGCTTCTTATGTAGAAAGAGTTGTAAAGATTCATAATGCCGAATGGTACTTTCGTATTTTTCCATTGCGTTTATGGTATGAACATTCAGAAACATGGATTTTGATAATCGCGTGTTTTTGTATCAGCGTACTTATAGCTTTTTTATTCCAGCACAATATTGAACTTAAGGTATTAAAAAACGATCTTTTGATTGCCAATAATTTTTTAAAAAACGAAACCGCCGCTAAAGAGCTTGAGCTGACAGAAAATAAAATTGCGATTATGCTCACGCAAATACAGCCCCATTTTTTATTTAACGCGCTGTCGGCAATTGCCATGCTTTGCGACGAAGATTCGGCAAAAGCAAAAAAAACAATCGCTGATTTCTCGTTATATTTACGGAACAATATGGATTCATTGAATGATAAAAAATTAATAAGCGTAGAAAAAGAATTGAACCATGTTAAAGGTTATCTCGAACTGGAAAAAGCAATATACGGTGACTCGCTTAATGTAGTTTATTATATAGAAGCCGGAGGATTTTTACTGCCGCCGCTTACTATTCAGCCTATTACCGAAAACGCCGTCAAGCACGGGATAGGAAAAAAAGAAGGCGGCGGTACAGTAACGTTATCGGTCCGGGAGAATGACCATGAGTTTTTCATAATCATATCAGACGACGGCGCGGGGTATGATACCGAAAGTCTTTATCAGGATGAACGAAAGCGTATAGGTATCGAAAATGTAAGACGCAGGCTAAAAGAACAATGCGGCGGAACACTTGAGATTACAAGTGAAGCAGGCAAAGGGACAACTGCAGTAATTACAATACCAAAAGCAATACTTTAGTGATTTATTAAAATTACGCCGGAAAACGGAGAATTTAAGAACATTCTTATAGCAGCGCGGTACGGGTTTGGTACGCTTTGTATGGTATTCTATCAAAATATTGCTGTTTTGTGGCGGTATGTTTTATATAATTATTATCATTTTTAATAAGGATTTGGATGCTTTGAATAATAGTCAGGAAAAAAAACATATTCTTATTGTCAGCGAAGAACCTCGAGTATTGGCAGAACTAAAATCAGAGCTTACAGATTATTTTGACATAAGCATTACAGCTACGAGTAAAGCGGCGCTTGCGGCAATGGAAATGTATGAAATGTCTGCTATCGTTATTTATATTTATGAAAACCGTAAGGCGGCATTTTCTGTGTTTTCTGATATATTTGGTTTAGCTAAAAGTAAAAATATTCCTATTACGTTTTTAACAGAAAGAGGCAATGATGAAGACGAAAACACCGCTTTTGCACTCGGCGCTGTTGATTATTCTGCCAAAAGATCCGGTACTGCTGACGCATTAATAAATCGAATTAAACTCCGCATTAACTCAAGCGAAAATGAAAAAAAACTTATCGGCAGTTATGATGATTTTTCTTCTGACAAAGATGTTCCCGAAACGTTTTTGGTAAATAAAACAATTCTTATAGCTGATGATGTTGAATTAAATAAGGATATTATTAGCGCCATGCTTTCCGAAATTGAAGGATTGGCAATTGAGTTTGCATCTGACGGGAAAGAAGCTGTGGAAAAATTCGAAAAAGCTCCAAATAAATATTTTCTTATTTTAATGGACGTACATATGCCTGTTATGGATGGGTTAGAGGCAACAAGAAACATAAGGCGTCTTTCCTGCGAAAATGCCCGCAAAATACCTATTATTGCGGTAACTGCATCTACTGATGAAAAAGAAATTGAATTGTGCCTAAAAGCCGGTATGAATAATATTTTAGTAAAACCGATATCCTATGAAAAATTTCTTGCTGTTTCTGCTGAATACTGTAAAGAAAACGGTGATCACAAATGAAATTTGATTCAAGTATTTTTCTTGGTGATTTTGAAGCAGAAGCCAGAATACATATAGAAAAAATAGAGACAGCATTTTTGGACATTTCTACGTTTTCTAACGATCTTAAATTGATGAATTCTGTTTTTCGTGCGGCGCACAGCATTAAAGGGACAGCAGGTTTCTTGTCACTTGAAAAAATTGTTGCAGTTACACATGAGCTGGAAAATATCTTATCACAAATTAAAGATGATATTATAATTATTAATGATGAAATCGCAGATATTGTGCTGCAATGCGTAGATAAACTTAAGGAATTATTGGATTTTTTACACAACGATGAAGAAATATGCATAAAAAATATTATTAAAACGCTAAAAAATTATACATTAAATAAAGACAGTGATGCCGAAGATACAGAAATTTTCAAGATAACTCCTAATAAAGAAGCGAATGTACCTTTTAATCTAAATGATGAGCAGACAGAAAAAACTCTTAAGAGCGCATTAAAACGCGGGCATAAAATATATTATGTAAATATTGATTTTAACAGAAGCCTTGGTAAATACTATAAAAACCCCAGGGGAATGATAGAGGATATTTTTTCGATAGGTATCATTTTACAAGCAATTGTAGACTGCGGCATTATGGCAAGCAGTGTCATTGTAAACAGTATAGAAAAAAAGATGGAGAATTCCGATAACACTGCTTTTACTAATGAATTGGTAAATGTATTAAAAGAACATGATACATCAACGCTGGAAATGCTTATAACCAGTGTTTTAGATCTGAATCTTTTTTCTGCAGCAATCGGAGTAGATGAAGGGCATATATATAATTTATCTGATAAAATAAAAAATACAGAGGAATATTATTCTACAAAGCAAAAGTTTGATAAAAATAAAACTTTGTTAAAGGACAATAACCTGTCAATCCGCCTGAATATAATGGATATAAACAGGATAATGGATTTAGCAAATGAATTAATATTGACCCGTAACCAGTTGTTTTCGTTTGCAGCAAAATATAAAAAAGCAATTCCAGGATTTGCGCCGCTCTTACATGATATAAATCATCTTACAAGTGAAATTCACGAAAGAATTATGTTCACAAGAATGCAGCCAATAAGCATTATTTTTAATAAATTCCCGCGTATAATTCATGACACAGCAAAGGCATTAAATAAGGATATTGCGCTTAATGTTTTAAGAGACGACATAACTCTTGATAAATATTTGCTGGAAGATCTCACCGATCCTATTACACAGCTTGTTAAGAATTCTGCAGATCACGGAATCGAATCTGCTGCTCAGCGTGTTGCATCAGGTAAACCAAAAACAGGTACAATTACCCTTAACGCCGCTATGCGTGATGGTTCTGCCATTATTGAAGTAATTGACGATGGCAGAGGTTTAGATGTTGAATCTTTAAAAAGCAAAGCAATTGAACTGGGAATAGAGACCGAAGAAACGCTTGCTTTAATGCAAAAAAAAGAAATATATAATTTAATCTTTAGACCCGGAATTTCCACTGCAAAGCAGGTAACAAAAATTTCGGGGCGCGGCGTTGGAATGGATATTGTTAAAAACAATATAGAAAAATCCGGAGGTTCAATCGAAATTGAATCAAAGTTAGGTGTTGGAACGACTGTACAATTAAAAATGCCGCTTACTTTGTCAGTAATAAATACGCTTATTGTAAATATTGATTCTATTTCCTATGCGGTTCCGGAATCTAATGTTGAGTATATAGTGCGTATATACAAAGAAAATGCTTCGATACGGCTCGAAAAGATAAATAAATCTCTTGTTTTAATTTATAACGGTCAAATCATCCCGGTTACTACTATGAACGAGATAGAAGCAAAAGCAAAGGGCACCAAACCGATCTCTGCGGACAAAATACTGGAAAAATATCTTGCTGCCAATGTAACAAAATGCCTTATACTCAGAGCAGAAGGAAGACGTTTTGCTGTTTTAATAGACAATGCATTGGATTCAGAACAGGTTCTTGTTAAACCGCTTCCTATTTATTTAAAGAACTGCCCTTGTTATTCGAACGTTACAGTTTTAGGTAACGGCAAAGCTGTTACTATTCTTAACGCTTCAGAAATTATGCAATTTATGGGGATTGAAAATATTGAGAAAGATGTAATACAACAGTACTCTTTGGAAACAGAAAAAACAAAAAAAACCGGAAATAAAAGACATATCTTGATTTTTATGTGTTCGGGAAAAGAATATTATTCTATTGATATGATTGATATTTTAAGGATCGAACTAATTAAAGCAAAGGATATTCAGGAAATAAACGGTGAAAGTTTTATCAATATTACCGGTATTACCTGGCGAATTGTAAGACCAGAAAATTTCGTACCTGTAGAAAAACTGGATTATACAAAAGAAAAACTTTTTTTAGTAATCTTAAAAAACGCGCTGTCTGTAGGATTTCTTGTAAAAAATGTGATAGACAAAACTGAGGATGAATTTTCTCTTGACAATAAACAGATCTACAGCGATTTTATTTACGGGACAGGCGTCTATAACGAAAAAGTACTTATTTTTCTAAATCCTTACGCAATAACCGAGCATGTAGAAAATGAAAAGATAAACAGGAAAAATATCATGCAAGGAAGTATTTTATGAAAGGTTTTAGCTTTCTTGTTAATAATGAATATTTTGCCGTGGATGTAGATCTGGTGCAGAAAATTATGAGAAAAATGATAATAACACCTGTTCCTTCGGCGCCTGATAGTGTATTTGGAATTACTAATTTAAAAGGCAGAGTTGTCACTATTTTAAATCTCCGCATATTGCTTGGGGGCAGGAAAAAACATGACATTGAATACGATTCCTGCGCAGCTAAAGCAATTATTTTTAAAGCTTTCTCTGGCAGCGAAGAACAATTTGGCCTATTAATAGACAAACCAGGCACCCTTGTCGAAATTGATAATAAAATTATCCGTCAGCCCTCCCTGCCTGTGGGAGCTGATGAAAATTTTTGTATATGCGGGATCGCCGAAGTAAACAATGCTCTTTTTAGGATCATAAATATTGATTCGATAATAAACAAGTTTAAATTAAATGGAGGAATCGAAAATGAATAAATTATTTAAAGAGGTAAAGATAAGAACAAAACTGCTGCTTGCATTTTTGTTTATGGCAGTTATTATGTTTTGTACTTCGCTGCTTTCGATCATAAATATGAATGCTACAGTACACATAAGCGATGAAAATATCGAAAGGGTGCTGGATCCGCTGGAGCTTGTATTGGAGGCAAGAGTAGCAATAGGAAATATCAAAATTAAAGGGCGTGACATTACTTATGAAAACGACTCTATAAAAAGAAATATGGTATTTGAAGAATTTTTTGCTGATATAGACGAAATAAGCGAAAATATGGAAAAATTCTCAAGAACTCTTCAGCTGGCTCAGTCTCTCGCGCTTTATAATGAATTTGCAAATTTATTGGATTACTGGAATAAATCAATGCATGATTTTCAGGATATGCTGAATAGGGGAGAAAGGCCTGGCGATTTTATTCAAGAAGTGCTTTCACCTGTTTCTGACAGATGTTTGGATATATTATCAGAAATGAACATGGTAAGGATAGAATTTGGAAAGGAAATTACATTAAAAAACAAAAATGATTCTAAGGCTGCTGTTATACGCCTCATCATAATATCAATAATTGCATTATTGATAATTGTATTTTTTGGAATTTATTTTTCTATATCAAACAGCAAACCGATAATGATCGGAACAGAAATGATTAAGATTGCAGCCTCAGGTGATTTTCGTGTGAAATTCCCAAATGAATACGGCGCAGAGTTTGGAGAACTTTTTACCGCATGTAATAATCTTGTTGATTTTTGCTGCAGGATGATAGATGGTATCAGAGAAACAGCGAAACAAATGCGTGAATCAGCGATGAGTCTTTTGTCCGTATCATCTCAATTAGAAGTAAACAGCAAGGAACTCAGCGAAAAAACAGAGGCTGTCAGCAGTGTGACAGAGGAGTTTTCTGCAGGAATGACCCAGTCAGTAAACTCTCTTTCGACAGTAAGTACCCATATAAGCGCGACAGCATCTTCTATAGAAGAGATAAATTCTACCATTGGTACTGTTGCAACTGCAGCAGAAGAAACAAGTACGAGAGTGACTCAGTCAAGCGCTCTTGTAGATGATATTCAAAATAGCATTGGAAAAGCGTCGAATTCTGTAAAACTTGTTTCAAATGTTTTTAACAGTGTGGCAAAAAGTGTTGAAGAAATTAATAAATCAATCATCATTGTAAGCGAAAACAGCGGAAATGTAAAAAATAAAGTATCAGATGCTGATAAAAAAGCAAAAAATACCAACGAAATAATTCACCGGTTAGAAATTGCCAGCAGGCAAATTGGTAAAATAGTCAATATTATAAGTGATATTGCAGATCAAACCAATATGCTTGCATTAAACGCAGCAATAGAAGCAGCCGGCGCAGGCGAAGCAGGCAAGAGTTTTATGGTAGTTGCAAACGAAGTTAAAGAACTTGCAAAGCAAACAGCCGATGCCACTGATGAAATTGCAGATCAAATCGAAAGCATGCTCAAGAATATGCCGGAAGCTGTAAATGCTGTATCAGAAATTGCAGCGATCATTAATGATATGACAGATTATATAAGTTCGTTTGTTAAAGAAACAACTCAAACCAGGGACAGAAGCGATCAGATTGCATCAGAGTCGGCAACCGCCGCGCAAAAAATAAACGAAATTAATTCTGAGATAATCAGTATTTCTGAAAATGCAAAATCTGTTACAAAAACAGTAATAGAATCTGCAGAAGGTGTTAATGAAATAGCAAAATCAACAGCTGAGCTTGTTATTGGTACGCAGGAAATCGCAAAGAATTCCGAACGCGCTTCTTCCAATATAAATGAGATAAACTGTTCTGCAAAAGAAATGGTAATGGGGCTTGTAGATATATCAAAAAATATTCAGCTTATTAACAAGGAGACAACCGTAATGAACCAAAGCGCAAGTTCTACTAAAGATGCCAGCGAAGTTATTCTTGGAATTGCCAGCGAGATGGAAGCGTCTGTCAGAAGCTTTAAAACCAGTTAAGCTATGGAAAACTTTGTTCCTAAAAATGATAACGAATATTTTCTCCTGCGTAACTATATTACCAAAAACTGCGGAATTGTTATTCCTGCAGAAAAGTCATATATGATCGAAACAAGGCTTTCCAAATTCCTTCTTGATACAGGAGTTGATTCTTTTGATGAGTTATATGATTATTTGATTAAAAATAATGATCCATTGCTTAATCAAAAGGTAATAAATTCTATTACAACAAATGAAACAAAATGGTTTCGTGATGAAATCCCGTGGAAAGTTTTAGAAAAAAAACTGCTTCCAAAACTTATTGATGATATTGTATCAGGAAGAAAAAAAAAGGCAAGAATTTGGAGCGCTGCAGCTTCGACTGGGCAGGAAATTTATTCGACGGTTATGTGTATAGACAATTATTTAAACAAAAACAACGTTAAAGATGTTAGTTTAAAGGACTTTGAATTCTTTGCGACAGATATTTCCAGTCATGTTATACAAAAAGCAAAAACCGGCATATATGACAATATTAGTATAATAAGGGGTTTAAATGAATATTATAAAACAAAATATTTTACAACAAACGGCTTGGTATGGAATATTGATCCGATGATTCGTGATACGGTCAAATTTACGCATTTTAATCTATTAAACAATTATGATTTATTTGGATCATTTGATATTATTTTTTGCAGATATATACTTATATATTTTTCTGATGCTTTAAAAACAGAGATAGCGGCAAAAATGTATGATTCATTGTCGGATAAGGGTGCGTTATTTACAGGTAATTATGTCATACATGATTTATTTAAAAAGGGTTATGATTCTAATCATTTTGAAAACTTTACATATTTCATTAAGAAGGAGAAAAATAATGAAAATACTTGTAGTTGATGATTCGTCTGTAATAAGAAAGATAATTAAAGCTTCTATCGATGTTCTTAAAATGGAAACAATAGAAGCAAAAGACGGGAAAGAAGCGCTGGAAATACTTTCTGATATGCAAAATGAAATAAGTTTGGTTCTTCTGGACTGGAATATGCCGGAAATAAGCGGATATGAAGTACTGGTAGAAATAAAAAATAATCCTAAATACAAGGGTATTCCTGTAATGATGGTTACAACAGAGGGGCAAAAAAGTAACATTGTTGCCGCCGTAAAAGCAGGCGCTGTAAATTATCTGACTAAACCGTTTACAGGCGTAGAGTTAGAAGAAAAAATTCTCGAATGTATTGGAGAAGAAGGAGAAATTTGATGAGCGCTTTTACTAAAGACAACTTAAAATTTATTTTTGCTGATTCATTGTTAGAAATTATCAAAAAAATGACAGGGTTTCCATTAGATATTTTATCTTATGAAGATGACAGTAATTTTGATGAAATAACAGGGGTAATGAATCTCAATGGTAAAAATCATGGACTGCTTTTAATTTCTGCAGACGAAAATACCATACGAATTATTTGTTCATTTATGACAGGGATTAAAAAGGAAGAAATCACCAAAAATGATATAGAAGATACCCTGTGTGAACTCGTAAACATGACTGCCGGCAGCGCTAAACTGCGCCTTAGTAAATTAGACTTTGTATTTAACCTTACATCACCTTTTCTATTTAAAGGTCAAAATATGCATATTACGGGTAATAATAGAGTGCATATTGTTTCTGTAGTTTTGGGAAACGAAGAAATAAAAATCAAAATTAAGATAGTTTATTAAAACTAGATTGTATTATCCTCTTGCTGCTGCGACAATGTCCAGTATTTTTTTGCGATCTTTAACACCGTCTGTTTCTACGCCGCTTGAGACGTCAATGGCGAACGGGTTAAGTTCTTTTGTTTGATTAATGTTTTTGATATTTATTCCGCCTGCGAGAAACCAGGGTTTGGAGAATTTGATTGATTTAAGCATATCCCAATTAAAAGTTTTGCCGGAGCCGGAACCGGAATCTAGAAGAATATAATCCGCATTATTTGGAATATTATTTAACCACGGAGTACCGCAACTAAAGTTGCTTGGAGTTTCACGGAGAGAGGATGATTTTTGTTTTAATAACTCTGTGTTCCTCCGTGTCCTCTGTGGTTTCATATTCTTTTCAAATAATTCCGAATTTATTGTTTTTATCACTTTTATCTCGGGGATTCTGGTCTGTCTGATTGCGCTCACACTCAGCCGTTTTAGCTGGGTGATATAGCTTTCGTCTTCGGTGCCATGGAGCTGGGCAATAGAAATAATGCCGTTTTGGTACAGCTCTGTCACCATTGCGATGGGAGCATTTACAAATACACCCACGGGAGCAATGCCGTCAGCGATACGAAAACGCAGATATTGGGCGAGGGCTGTGGAAACCTGCCTTGGGCTTTTGGCAAACACAAAACCCGCATAGTCCGGCCGGGCTTCGTTCACAAAATCTATGTCTTCGTCACGAAATAAACCGCATATTTTTACTCTCATTTGTATAATTTACCATAATTTCTGTATTCATAAAAGGTATCAAAAATATCGCAGAATAGTATAATTTCGGCTTTAATAATTGTCGATAATTTAACATAATAGGTGAATCAGCTATTTTTAGGGATTTTTGGAGAATATTATGACAATTAACGAAATAAAAGAGAGAATTCGGATAGATGAACATGGCGGTGAAAAGGTAATCAGCAATGTCAGGCTGCTGATGGGTATTATTTTTACGGTCAGTACGTCGGGTGTTGCTGTAATCAGGTACTTGGGCGGTGATGAATGGATACCTTGGCGCGCTCATATAGTTACCAGCGTTTTGCTGTTTTATTCAATATATCTCTTTATTTATGTGCGAAGGACAGGAAGGCTCTCCGGCGCATTTAAATATATATGTTCATTTTTGGACATGTCGCTTATAAGCGCCATCATCTGGGTTGGGTGTACTTACCCGGTACTTTCTCCGCCGCTTCCTTTTCTTTCATTTAGAGCGTTGTTCTACTCGATTTTAATTGTTGGGGGAGCATGCAGATACAGTCCGCGGTGCGCTTATCTATCTGGTTATTATGCGTTTATCACATATCTAATAGTAATTATTATGAACAGGGATGTGCTTGATCTGCCTCACACATTTATGTTTGAAGGCGAAGAAGTGCCTGTTCGCTTCCCGTTGTTCTATGAAGCTTTTAGGCTGGTTGGTATAATTATTACAAGTACAATTACCGGCGTTGCAGCTAAGCGCCGTTTAACGCTTTTTTATTCGATGATAGAATCCGAAACAGCGCTCAGAAACGAAGTTGAAGAAACAAACCAAAAACATCTTTCTGTTACTTTGGATAAAAACAAACGCCTTAACGAAGTTGTTGTTGAGTCTTTTGATGAGATTGATAAAATCAGAATACATATTAATGCGATGGAAGCAAAAGTTCAGTCTCAAATGAAATCTATGCGCGGCGCGTCAAGCTCGGCGCATGAAATTTACATGCATGTTGATTCGTTCCAGAAAAAAGTACATACGCAGGCAGAATCGATTGTGCAATCATCAAAAGCGATTGAGCTGATGGTTTCTAATGTTGATTCGGTTCATTCGATTGCGCAAAAAACAAGAAAAACCGCTGATACGCTTATGCATTCTTCCGAAGCCGGACATAGAATGCTGTTAAGACTGACAGAAGATATTAAACAGATCGAAGAGCAGTCTGTTGCTCTCCAGAACGCAAATAAAACGATTGCAGGAATTGCTGGTCAGACAAATATTCTTGCTATGAACGCGGCTATCGAAGCGGCTCATGCAGGCGAACTTGGAAAAGGATTTGCTGTTGTAGCGGGAGAAGTCAGAAAACTTGCAGAGCTTTCTACAAAAGAATCTGATGCTATTTCTGCAGAAATACAAAAAATGGAACAAGTTATTGCTCAAATAAGCAGCGCTTCGCAGACTACTGTAAATTCGATGGACGAAATATTCTCCGGAATCAAAGAAATGGGCGCTTCGTTTGGTGAAGTAAGCAAAGCTGTCGAAGCTCACGCTGCCGACGGAACTCAAGTTCTGGATATTTTGGAAGTAGTGCAAAAGACCAGTAAAGAAGTTCAGGAAGGAACAGGAATGATTCACCAAAGAGGCGAATTTATTTATAAAGAAATGAATACGCTGGAAGGGCTTACCGCAGAATTGACAGAAGAAGTAAAAGAAATGAAAACTGCCGAAGAAAGCGCAATGGACTTCCTTGAAAAAGCAAGAGAAATTGTTTCTTCGCAGAGATTCTCATAAAGAGTTAGGCAAGCTTCCAATCGGATAGTAATTGTTTCCTGTTGGCTGCTCGCATTAAACTTTCGCCTATTAACACAGCGTCAGCGCCGATTTCTTTAAGAGCGCGGATGTCATCTGCATTATTTATTCCGCTTTCTGCGACGATTAGAATCTCTGCCGGGATTTTTTTTACAAGGCGGGAAGTCAGTTCTGTGTCAACTTTAAATGTAGTAAGGTCGCGGTTGTTAATGCCGATAATTTTTGCTCCTTCGCCGACCGCTTCTTTTGCTTCTTCTTCGCTGTGAATCTCTACAAGGCAGTCAAGCGAAAGTTCTTTTGCGAGTTTCATGTATTCAGAAAGCGTCTGCGGCTCTAACAGAGCGCAGATTAAAAGTACTGCGCTTGCGCCCAACAGTTTTGCTTCGTAGATCTGATACGGATCAATTATAAAATCTTTTCTCAGCGCAGGGATCGCTACTGCGGCAGAAATTTCGCGCAGGTATTGATCGCTTCCTAAAAAAAACTCTGGTTCTGTTAAAACAGAAATTGCAGCAGCGCCGCCTTCTTCGTACTCTTTTGCGATTTCCAGCCAAGGAAAATGTTCTGCTATTATGCCTTTGGAAGGAGATGCTTTTTTTACTTCGCAGATAAATGATAATCCGGGAGCAGCCAGCGCACTCTCGAAAGGAAGAATATTTTTTACCACAGAGTACACAGAGGAACACGGAGTTTTTGCTTCAAAAGTCTTTTCTTCCTCCGTGAAACTCTGTGACCTCTGTGGTTTTAAATTCTTAAGTAGTTTTTCGAGCGGAAGTATCTCTTTCGCCTTGGCAACGCGAGCCAGTGTGCTCTCTGCGATTTTACCAAGTATTGCAGGCGGTGTTCTCATACCAAGTCTTTCTTTTGCGATAATTCGGCAAACCGTTCTAACTGTTCATTTGCTTTTCCAGAATCGATCGCTTCGGCTGCAACAGCAACTGCGTCTTTTATGCTTATATCCGGTTTGGCAATATGAATCGCTGCGGCGGAATTAAGCAAAACCGCATTGCGTCTCGGACCTTTTTCGCCGTTTAGAATTTTTTTTGTTATCTCAGCGTTTTCCAAAGGAGTGCCGCCCAAAAGGTCTTCTTTTTTACAGCGGTCAAATCCAAATTGCTCAGGTTCGATATCATAGGTTTTTATGAACCCGTCTCTAAGTTCGCAGACAGTTGTAGGCGCGCCAAGCGAAATCTCGTCGAGTCCGTCGTGTCCGTAAACAACCATGCCTCTTTTAACGCCGAGGTTGCAAAGAACTTTTGCCATAGGTTCGATAAGTTCGGGTTCATACACGCCCAAAAGTTCCATGTTTGCGCCCGCCGGATTTACCAGAGGACCAAGTATATTAAAAATTGTACGAATGCCAAGCTCTCGGCGGACAGGAGCTACATACTTCATTGATATGTGATAATTCTGCGCAAAGAGAAAACAAATATTGATATTTTTTAAAAGATAAAGGCTGTGCTCCGGCTTGATTGTTATGTCAACACCGAGCGCTTCGAGCACATCAGCAGAACCAGTTCTTGATGATGAAGCCCTGTTGCCGTGTTTAGCAACCGGAATCCCAACTGCGGATATTACCAGCGCAGAAGTAGTAGAAATATTGAATGAATTTGAATGATCGCCGCCTGTGCCGACAATTTCCAGCGCGTCAATGTCGTGCAGTATTCTTGTGCAATGTTTGCGCATACCGGTAGCAGACGCTGTTATTTCGTCGATTGTTTCGCCTTTAACTGACATAGCGGCAAGGTATGCTGCCATCTGGATTTCGCTTGCTTTGCCTTCCATAATTTCGTTCATTACAGCTTCGGCGCATTCAAAGGAGAGATTTTCTCTTTTAGCAGCCTGTATAATCGCTTCTTTAATCATAGTAGTAATTTACTTGAATTACAGATTTTTGTCACCCTCGGGGGATATGAGAAGAAGTTCACACAAAGGCACGGAGAGCACAGAGATCACGGAGGGGGAGAAAGGTTAAGACTAGATATCTTTCTTTAACATTCTTATATCCTCTGTGTTCTTTGCGCCTTTGTGCCTCCGTGTGAACCTCTTGTTCGATGGCTGGTATTACCGTCTTTCAACCTGTAAGATTAAGATATGCAAAATTTGCAAAATGCCGCAAACAGGCTGGGGACTGAACCTATCGGTAAATTACTGTTAAAATTTTCTATTCCTGCAATTACGGGAATGGTGTGTAATGCTCTTTATAATTTTGTAGATCGTATTTTTGTGGGTAATGCTGTAAACGAAATCGCTCTTGGCGGAATTGCTCTTGTTTTACCGCTTATGACCATTGGCATGGCTTTTGCTATGCTCTTTGGGATTGGAGCTGCAAATATGATTTCTATGCGTCTGGGGCAGGGCAGAAAAGACGAAGCCGAAAACGCGCTGGATCATTGCTTTTTTCTTTTGGTTGGAACAGGGCTTGTAATAGCAATCGCCGGTTTTATTTTTCTTGATCCTCTCCTTTCGGTGATGGGAGCGGCAAAAGGAAGCGAAGCATTATTATACGCAAAAGACTATTTTAGTATAACACTTCTTGGCAGTGTCTTCTTTATGGTAAGTTTTGGAATGTCTCATTGTACAAGGGCTCAAGGGTTTCCTGCTGTAACAATGATAGGCATGATTTTGGGAGCTGTTTTAAACATCATTTTTGACGCTATTTTTATCTTATGGCTGGACTGGGGCGTAAAAGGCGCTGCATGGGCAACAGTCGCCGCACAGCTTATTTCTTCTATATATATACTAAGGTTTATCCTCAGTAAAAAGGCGGTTGTAAGGCTTAATCTTCGCAAGTTAAAACCTGATACCGCTATTATCAGGCAAATTATGGCTTTTGGTTCGGCTCAATTTTTACTTCAATTCTTGATGTCTGCCGTTCAGCTTATAAACAATAAAAGCGCGGGCTGGTACGGGGCGGCTGCCCTTGGCGTAGAAAACGGCGGTGATATTGCTCTTTCCGGTATGAGTATTATCGGAGCGGTTTTAATGCTGATTCTTATGCCTGTTTTTGGCATTAATCAAGGAGCACAGCCGATTCTTGGATTCAATTACGGAGCTAAGTCATATAACCGGGTATTCCGCGCGTATATCGGAGCAATTGCCGCCGCGACTTCGATCTGTCTTGCCGGATTTATAATAGTTCAGCTTTTTCCGGTTCAATTGGTCAGGCTTTTTGCCCCCCGCGGAAGCGATGCTCTAATGGAATTTGCCCCTCAAGCGATGAGAATGATGCTGCTTTTACTTCCGCTAGCCGGGTTTCAAATTGTTTCTACTAACTTCTTTGTAGTTACCGGCCGTCCGAAAATTTCGATATTTTTGTCTATGATGCGTCAGTGCATTGCCCTTATCCCATGTATTCTTATTTTTGGAAGACTCTGGGGTCTTTGGGGAGTCATTGCCGCCGCTCCCGCCGCTGATATGATTTCCTTCCTTATAACAGGAACATTAATATTCTTTGAGTTAAGAAAGCTGAGGCGCGCTCATTTGGCAGCCGGCTGACCGATTAAGGGACTCTTGACGGAATTGGCTTGATCCAATAACCTTAAAGCATGGGTTACGATGGCGGAAACGGCTTTGCCTCTGCATTAATTGCAAAAATTATCGCGGTTTTTACAGTCATTATTATTATAGTGATTGGAATTGGTCTAGGTCTTGCTTTGGCGGAGACTGCAAATATAAGTAATAACGAAAATTTTACCGAATTTGCGCCTGCGCTTCCGACCAGGCTTTTGGATATTAACGGTAATCTTATTACCGAGTTTGCTTCTAACGAAAAACGTGAACTTGTTCCATTGAGCGAGCTTCCAAGGCATTTGATTCACGCTGTTCTTGCCCGTGAAGATCCCGATTTTTATAATCACCGCGGTTTTAGTTTCCGCGCCATTGCCCGCGCTGTATGGGGGCAGATAACACCGGGTCCCGGATCCGGCGGCGGTTCTACAATTACCCAGCAGGTAGCAGGTTCGCTGTACACTAACAGGGCAGAAAGAACAATAAAACGTAAACTTAAAGAATTATGGTGGGCTTTCCAGATGGAAAGACGCTACACAAAGAACGAAATACTAGAAATTTATCTTAATTATGTACCTATGGGTCCTGACACCTATGGAGCCGAAACTGCCAGCAGGTATTTCTTTAATAAAAGCGCAAGGGACATTGATGTTGCAGAATCGGCTGTATTAGCGGTTCTGCTGTCCGGTCCAAACCGTTTTGATCCAATAAGAAACCCCAATTTAGCAAAAGACAGACAGCGTTTTGTTCTGGATCGAATGATTCAGTTTGGTTATTTAAGCAAAGAAGAAGCAGATGCTTCTTACAATAATTTTTGGGATAATTTTGATTATACGAGAGCCGCTTCTTCGGCATATCTTTCCCGCGAAGACAAAGCTCCGTGGTTTAGTGAATATGTACGCAGAGAACTTGATAATATGATGTACGGAAGAATGGACTTATACCGCGACGGTTATATTGTTCACACAACTTTGAATCTTCAACATCAGGCAGCCGCTGATAAGTATATGGCAGAAGGACTTGTAAATGCTAACAGAGAGTTTGCGGCAGTAAACAGGCGGGGTAACAGTTCTGTTGTTAGATCCATAATGCCGGTAGTAGATCTGTTAACGCTTTCTTTTAACATGTCAGATCTGCGCGTTACCACTGCCAATCAAAATCAATTTAGGGCGAATTCTCGTTATATCAGAACGATTAATCCTATTGTAGAAATGGCGGCGCTTGCTTTTGGGGTTGATGATTTAAAAGATATAACAGGTCCTGCTTTTGCCCAGCTTAGGGAAAATAGCGAGCAAAACGTTGTAGAGGGCGCGTTAATCTCTATAGAAAACGATACCGGATATATAACCGCGATTGTAGGCGGTTCAAAATACGAAGAATCTAACCAGCTTATCAGGGCAACTCAAGCGAGTATTCAGCCCGGGTCGGCGTTTAAATCGCTTTATTATTCTGCGGCTTTAGATACCCGTCATTACACAGCGGGAACGCTTATTTATGATATTCCGATGGCGTTTAATAACGAAGACGGTACTTTGTATGTTCCGCAGAACTACGGCGGATTATGGAGAGGTCCTGTTCTGCTTTACAGTGCGCTGGCATTGTCTTTAAATATTCCATCGTTAAAAATACTTGAGACTATTGGTTTTGACGCGGCAATCAACAGATCTGCGCTTCTTTTGGATATAACCGAGCCGGCTCAGATAAGACGTATTTTCCCGCGGTATTATCCGCTTGGATTGGGCATAAGTTCTGTTTCGCCGCTTAGAATGGCAAGAGCGTTTGCGGTTTTTGCAAATCAAGGACGCGTTGTTACTCCGATTGCGATCAGAGAAGTTCAAGATCGAAACGGCAAGGTTGTTTTTGATGTTGAAAGGGATGTGCGGGAGCGTCAGGCAAGAATGGCGAATAACGGTCAGTTAATAAGTCCTCAGAATGCGTTTGTAATGACGAGAATAATGGAATTTTCCGGCACATCGGGAACTATGGCAGGCGGCGTGCGCGAAAGATTCAATTTTGTTGACAACGAAGGCAGAGCGTTTAGAATGCCGGTCGCGGGTAAAACAGGTACAACTCAAAACTGGGCTGATGCATGGGTAGTCGGGTATTCTCCGTATTACACAACAGCTGTTTGGTTTGGCTTTGACAGACCCGGCAATTCGCTTGGTACAGCGCAAACCGGCGCGCAGTTGTCATCACCTGTTTGGGGCGATTTTATGCGTGATATTCACAGGGGACTCCCGCAGAGGAATTTCTCACGGCCGTCAGGCGTTGTTGATGCGGCGGTTTGCAGAAGCTCAGGCCTTTTAGCTACCGAAGCATGCGGCGGAGGGATTTTTCTTCCTTTCATTTCGGGAACAGTGCCGGCAAGATGTGATCACAACAATATAAGCAGAGGTCCGTCAACAACTATCAATTGGGACGGCGGTTGGGGCGGTAGTTCAGTGAACGTTGATATTGATTTTGTAATGCCTGTATTGCCGGAAGGTTTTGAACCGCTCCCGGCTTTACCTAGAGGTAATAACCGCAATAATTTACCGGAAGAGATTGATTTACCGGCTGTATTGCCCGGAAATGAAGGGGAAGATGACCACTTACCCAACTGGAATCAGTTAAATTGACACCTTGACTTTTTTTAGTTCATTATTTAATTTGGTAAAAGTGCTAAGAAAGTCGCTTTGCAGCTTTTTTGATATGCTCTATAAAAAAATGTTGAGAAAACTGCAAAGCAGTTTTCTCAAAGGAATAATAAGCAATTTCGAAGGAATTGCTTATTATTCCAGGCGCCGTACCCAAGTGGTAAGGGAGCGGTCTGCAAAACCGTTATGCATCAGTTCAAATCTGATCGGCGCCTTTTAACATGAATGACTCATCGCAGCAGGCTGCGGAATCATATTATTTTATCCTTATAATTGCTCTTGTTATCTTACTGTGTTTTTCTGCATTTTTTTCTGCCTGCGAGATGGCTTTTTCTGCTGTTAATCGGATTAAATTAAAAGCTCTTGCCGTAAAAAGCAAAAGGGCGCGGCTGGCGCTTAAAATGCTGGAAACCTACGATAAGATTCTTTCTACTGTGTTAATCGGAAACAACATTGTAAATATTACCGCTTCTGTTCTGGCGACCGCTCTTTTTATCGGTTTGTTCGGAGCAAAAGGCGTAAGCATTGCCGCGCTTGTAATGACCCTTCTTCTTCTTATTTTCGGCGACATTTCTCCTAAAGCATTGGCAAAAGAAACGCCGGAACTTGTTGCTTTAAGAAACGCGCCTCTGTTGCGCTTTTTTGTTTTTCTGCTTACGCCGATTAATGTTGTGATGAGCGGCTGGAAAAAGTTTCTTATGAAGATTTTTCCTGTAAAAAATGTTTCCGGCACAACAGAAGACGAGCTTTTAATTTATGTAGAAGAAGTCAGGCAAGAAGGAGTAATAAATATTCAGGAAGAACAGATGATTCGTCATGTAATTGGATTTGACGAATTAAAAGTCTCAGGAATTTTTACCCCTCGGATAGATGTCGAAGCAGTATCGATTAATTCGAGCGCAGAAGAAATAGATCAAAAATTTACAGAAACGGGTTTTTCGAGGCTTCCTGTATATACTGATACAATCGATAATATTACAGGAATTATTTTACTTAAGGATTTTTACCGTTATGTCAGCAAGGGCGTAAAAAATATCCAAGAGATTGTTAAACCTGTAATTTTTGTTACAAAAACAATAAAAATAGCAAAACTGTTTAAGACTTTGCAGAAAAAACAAACACATCTTGCTGTTGTAGTAGATGAACACGGCGGTACTCTTGGGATTGTAACAATCGAAGATATTGTAGAGGAAATAATGGGCGAAATCTGGGATGAGCATGATGAAGTTGTCGAACCTGTAAAAAAAGACAGCGACGGCAGTTTTACAGCTCTTGGAAGCGCTGGTTTTGCGGATATAATAGAAAATATAAATAACGCCGGTACTAACGAAACTGGCACAGACGAAGCCGGTATAAACGAAGCCGAAATCCCTGATACAACAGTGGCTAACTGGATAATGGAAACACTGGGAAGGATCCCGCATGTTAACGAGATTTTAACCTGGAATTATTTGACAATTAAAGTAATTAAGGTTATAAAACAAAGAGTAATGGAAGTTAAAATTACTGTTAATAAAAATATTAAAGAAAACGGAGGATAAGTTAATGAAAAAATTAGGTATTTTTCTATTTATTGTTTTTCTTTTTACGGCAGGTTTATATGCCGCTCCTATTCAGGAAGGTTCTGCAGTAGGAAGAAGCGGAGAGCTTGTATTGCTGCATACTAATGATTTTCACGGCGCTTTGCTTCCCAATAATCAAAGAGGCGGAATTGCGGAAGTTGCCGCTTTTATAAACGCGGTTAGGGCTGTTAATCCGCAGGTTTTGGTTGTTGATGCAGGCGATTTAAATACCGGAAGCGCTCTTTCTAATATGTATGACGCCGAACCTGTAATCCGCGCCTATAACATGATAGGTTATGACGCAGTTACTTTTGGGAATCATGAATTTAACAGCGGATTAGAAAGGCTCAATAAGCAGATTGATCTTGCAGATTTTCCGTTTGTTTCTTCTAATGTAAGAATGCGTGACGGCTCGTATCTGGGTGGTAACAGGTATATTGTTAAACATTACGAAAATTTTTCTGTAGGTATATTTGGCTTAACAACTTTACGAACGCAGGTTTTATCAAGTCCCGGTGATTCTCTTACGTTTATAAATGAACTGGAAGCCGCGCGCGAAGTTGTAGAAATACTGCGTAATATAGAAAAAGTCGATATAGTTATCGGCTTGACTCATATGGGTGATATAAAAGAATCACATGATCATTTGACTTCGATTGATCTTGCAAAATCGGTCGAAGGAATCGGAATTGATATTATAGTAGACGGACACTCGCATTCTTTCTTTGACATGCCAAGAAGAGCAGGGGATACTTGGGTTGTTTCTGCCAATGAATGGGGAAAATACATTGGCTTTGCAAGGATCACTGTAAGAAACGGAAGGCTTACCGATTTTGACTGGGTTCCGATCCGCATTGGACCTGATCCAGATATAAACGACATGTTAAGACCGTATATAGAAAGAGCCAATCTTACATTAAAAGAAGTAATAGGAGAAGCGGCAGGACTGTTTGAATTTGGAAACCGCCTTCCCCGTTTTAGGGAAACTGCTCTTGGCAACATGATTACAGACGCAAATGTATGGTATCTCCGCAGTAGAATGAATCAACAGGTAGATTTTGCTTTTCATAACGGCGGTAATATCCGCGCGGAACTTCCTGCCGGTCCCATCACAATGGAAAGAATTTTGACAATACTGCCGTTTGATAATTATTTACATGTAGTTAACATGACCGGCGCAGAAATAATAGAACTATTTGATTTTATTGCGGCGATTCCGCAGGGCAGCGGAGGTTTTCCGCAGTTTTCTGCAGATGTGCGCTTTACAATTGATAAAACGCAGGGGAACGGCGTTGTTAGAGACCTTAGAATAGGCGGCGAGCCGGTAGACAGAAACAGAACCTATCGTTTTATTACGAATGATTATATTCTGGGCGGCGGAGACGGTTATGCAGTAATGAGAAATGCGGTTGAGCCGTTTAATACTTCTCTTTTGCTCTCGTATGTTGTAATAGAATATATTAAAGCGCAGAACGGGATAATTTCTCCAATTCTCGATGGGAGATTAACCGTTATAGGCGGCACAACTCCTTAGTCAACTGTAAAAACACAAGCTTAAAAATTTTTTTGGGGTCCTGTCGGCCGGTCAAACGCACTATGGCTTCGCATAGCACGTTTACCGCCGACACCCCTCAAGTAATTTAATGAGCTTGTGTTATTTAATTAGCGTTATGTCAATAGATCGTTGTGCCGAAAAAGTCCTCGCCGTTTAGGATCTTTCTAAAATTATCGAGATCCTTTCCGCCTGCGCAGATTACTTTTAGCGCGATTTTTTCTGCATGGCGGCTCGCAATCGGATCAAAAGGAACATTTTTTCCCGGAGTCCATTCATCGCCGACCATTGATCTAAAATCTGCCCATGAGATCTTATCGATAGGTTTAGCATCCGGATCAGTTTTTGGATCCGCTGTATAAACTTTTTCTATATTAGAAAGATTTATAACCATGTCAGCGCCAAAGCGTTCTGCCAGCAGGACTGCGTCATAATCTGTCGAAAATCCCGGTTTCCATCCTGCCGCCACAAGAACATGACCTGACAGCGGCTCCGCTTTTGTCGGATCTGTTACGACTTCGTCGCTGCACCATTTGCTCATTAATGCTTTTATTAATTGCGCGTTTAAACGTGTTGCCATTATACCGATCCAATCCGCAGCATTAGGACACAGAGAGCCGTCTTTAAAGCAGCCTTCTCCGCCTGCTGTAATTTCTTTGTATGCGTTTTGATAGAGACGGGCAGGACCGCCGCCGCCTACAACAAATATAAAGCGCCTGTTAGGCTCTGTTTCTAAAAATGTATTAATTAGATTTACAAATTTTTTTAAAAATTCAACATCTACCTGCGCAGGCGCTACAATCGAGCCGCCCAAAGAAATTACAGTTACCACGAATTACTCCTTTACTGATAATTACTGATAAATGCCGCTGATGGTTATATCTCCCCAGAGACTTGTATAAGACTCAAGACCGCCGACAGCTTCTTCCCAGATATTCTGCAGCGAATAAGACTGCTTATTCGAGACCATTCTGCCGCGGTTTTCCATTTGAGAAAGAGCAACTTCGCCTCTGGAAAATGTTATGCGATGATAATCTAAATTGCCAAAATAAAAACTTGCAAAATTTACTGCTGCCGAATCTACAGAAGTAATAACACCCGAACCCATCGCAGGATCAACAGGAAGCCAGCCAAGTCCGTCAATCCAAAATTCTGCCCAATAATGCCTGAATGTTTGTCCGTTTCTGTCAATGAGAATGCCTGCTGACGGAATTGCCGGAACTAACGCAGCGCGCGCCATTGCAGTAAAAAGCAGAGCGGCTCCGTAAGAATCTGTATTTCTTCGTTCTAATAACGCGGCAATATTTGATTCTGGAGCTGACGGAGTGCCGGAAATATTAATATTTGCGAGAATCCAATCATATATTAATTTTGCTTTTGCGTGAGGGTTTTGTTCTCTTCCTACAATTGAATTTACTGTGTTTCTAATCTGCTGATTATCGCTTGGAATTAACGGAGAACTTTGAGTATATTGAACAAAAAGCGGCGTTCTTTCCTGTCTTATCGGCGAAACTCTGACTCCGGACTCTATCGAATATACATCTACCTGATATGTAAGATTTACCGATCTGCTTGCGCCGGAACCAAGATTATCCAGTTTAAAAAGACTTACGCCCCGGTGATTTTCGACCGAAGGTTCTATGTTTCTTGATACTAGGCTAACATTTCTCTGAGATGATGAACTTACAGGTATTGGAATCCACAAATACAATGTATTAGGACGTGTTGCATCCTGAACCCTTATATCAACCGAATAACTTATTACATAACTGCGTCTTTCTTTTAAATTTTTATATCCCGGTTTTCCGCTTACTTCGAAATAGACAGGACGCGAAACCCCGTTAGGTGTTCTAATAATTAAATTTCCGCCGACAGCTCCGTCAGGTACGCGAACGCGAAGTTCCCGCGCGCTCCATAATTCATAGCCAAATTCTATTTCTGAAACTTCTATATATTCGGGTTCTCTGATTACATATGGATTAAATGAAGGAGATTCATAATCCCACGAAAAAAACACTCCCGACATTGACTGCAGAGAATTTCCCCGCGATATTCCAAAATTATTTCCTGTAATATTAATTAATGAGCCGGGAATACCCATTTGAGGATTTACCGCAGTTATTCTCGGCTCCAGTCCCATGTCTGCGCCTTCTATTGGTCTTGGAACAGACGCAGAATTGGAAAATAAAACAGCATTGCTTTTTTTACCTTTTACATGAACATAAACAAGACCGGAATCGCCAAGCTCAGGGACTCTTACAAGAATCATGTTATCCTGCCATAAAAAGTAAGAAGAACTTGTCGGAGAAACGCCGGCTATTGTTACATAAGATTCACCGCGCGATGATCCAAAATTAATTCCTGTTAAGGTTATTATTTCTCCCATGTTGCCTATTTTGGGATCTATTGCCGAAATTACAGGCGTTTTTGCACTGCAGGACAGAAAAATTATTGATACTGCTAAAAAGTAAAAAAAAATTAGTTTAATTTTCATTAGCTCTGTTTGGACTTACCGTCAAAATTATTTCTATCGAAGCATTCAATTGTTGATTTGTTCCTGAGCCAAGCGGGAAAAAATAAATCGGCTCGTTAAAATCCATAGGAATTGTCTGTATCGAAGTATAATAGCTTACTCCGCCGCCAGGTTCTTCGATCCAAATTTGTCCCTGCGCGATTAAAACATTGCCCTGACGGCGGATTAACGGCGTAAACTGCACTGCGACTACAATATTTGAGCCAACAAGCCTAATGCCGACAGGAGACCCGGGAATCGTTGTTTTTCTTTGATTTTCGTTCCATATTACGTTTTGACCGTCTGCCAATACTCTTGCGTTTATATCCAAAGCCAACGATTGGATCTGGTTTTGGTTCTGCCTTCTTTGTCCTGCGCCTGTTCCGGCTCTTCCTCCAGACTGCTGCTGCTCCTGCGCTTGCAAATTACCCTGCAAAGCAAGACTTAACAAGAAAAAAACGCTGGCAAGACAAAAGGCACGAATCATTTTATCTCCTATAATCGGCAGCCCTGATTATTTCAGGTTCTCCGCTTCTGGAAAAATTTTTGGTTTCCGGCAGTCTGAGAATAATAATATCAGCGCCGTCAGATGATAAAAACTGAAGTACGCCGTTAATGTCTGCCGCGGGAATAATACCCGGCATTTCATTTTCTGCGGCTAAAATAAAATCTACTTTATCCGAAGGACTCAAGTCTAACGAAGCAAATCCGTTATGCGCAGATGTTCCGTTGTGGATCCAGAGTCCTGTCACAAATGCTATAATAACCGCTGCAGCAGCAGCCGCAGGTATCGGAACAGAAAGCCTGCGCCGCCATATATGCGGTCTTCGCTGTTTGCCGTTAATTTTATTCCAAACCCTTTCTTTTGCTTCCTGCAGTTCTGTTTCTGTGTATGTTCTTTCTGTTTTTGGATCATCTACTACGCGTTCAACGTATGTTCGCTTTATTACATTATCTTTTTTGAATAATTCGTGGAGATGTTTAAAATTTTCGTATTTTTCCCTGCAGGAAGGACAGCCTTTTATATGGGCTTCCATTTTTTCCTTCCATGGAGAGGGAAGTTCTCCGTCTACATAAATAGATAAAAGTTGAGGGTCAGGACACATACGTACCACCTTTGCTTATGCTCTCCAGCAGACTGGCAAGCTTTTCGCGGGCTCTAAAAACCCGTACTTTAACATTTCCTTCGCTAATGCCAAGAACTTTTCCTATCTCTTTGTAGTTCATGTCGGCATATTCCTTTAAAATCAGCACCATTCGCAAATTCTCCGGCAGACGGTCAAGGGCGTTTTGAACTTCTTCGCTTGTTTCTTTTTTAACAAGTATTCCCTCGCCTGTTTCCTCCTGCCTGTGATCCTCTCTAAACGCCCGCTGGTATGCCTTGCGCTCACGGTCTTTCCGCTTTGCGTAATTTAACGAAGCGTTTTTTACAACACGGATAAGCCAGTATTTTGCTTCTTCCGGGTTTGGAAAAACCATATTTTTTTCGTACAGACGAAAAAAACTTTCCTGACAAAGATCTTCTGCCGCTTCTGAATTGTTGGTAACCCTAAAAGCTACTCTAAACAATACCTGGAATGTAGAATCGTAAAGCCGCTTGAACTCTCTGTTAAATTCTGCCGAAGGCATTACGGGGACAGCTTCATCTTCTATCTTATCCTCTACCAATTTAAACAAAATTTAACTCCAATTGTTACATACGTTTATAAGAAGTCCCGGCAGGTCCGTCTTCTAGTATTATACCCCGATCTTTCAGGTTTTGTCTTATATTATCGGCAGCCGCAAAGTCTTTTGCTTTTTTGGCTTCTGCTCTTTTTTTGATTAGAGCTTCGATTTCTTCTGCAAACTCAATATCTTCTATAGTATTACTATTTTTAACCGCTTCTTCAAGCCCAAGACCTAATACCTTATCCATGTCGAAGACAGCCGCCAGCGTCTCTTCTGTCGCAGGACATTCCTTTAAAAGACCCCATAGTTCTGCCAGCGCCCTCGGCGTGTTTAGGTCGTCTTCTATAGCGTTATTAAACCTTTCTATATACTTGGCTATCTCTCCCTCTTTTTCTTCCTCTTCGCTCTGTGTCCTCTGCGCCTCTGTGTCTTTGTGTGAGGCTTTTTCTGATAAATTTTTTACCTTCTCAATTAATGATTTTCGAGAATTTTTCGCGCCCTGCAGACTTTCGAAAGAAAACTGAAGCTGACTGCGATAATGCCCGCCAAGAAGAAAATAACGATAATCTAACGGGTCAAAGCCTTCGTCTACAAGACTTTGCAATGTGAGAAAATTTCCCGAAGATTTTGAAATTTTTTCTTTATCCAATACAAGGAATTCATTATGAAGCCAGTAGTTAACCCACGGTTTTTTTCCTGTCGCAGCTTCGCTCTGGGCGATTTCGTTGGTGTGATGAACCGGAATATGATCGATACCGCCGCAATGAATATCAAATTGTTCGCCTAGATATTTAATGCTCATCGCAGAACATTCTATATGCCAGCCGGGATAACCCCTTCCCCATGGACTGTCCCACATAAGAGCTTGATTTTCAAACTTGCTTTTTGTAAACCAGAGAACAAAATCGCCTGCATTGCGTTTATTTTCGTCATGTTCGATCCGTGCAAATTCTGTCTGCGCGCCTGCTTTTTTATCGTCTAGTTTTAGAAGCGCAAGATCGCCGTAAGACGGGAATTTTGATATATCAAAGTAGAGATTGCCGCCAGCAAGGTATGTAAAGCCGTTTTTTTCGATTCTTTTCATTAAATTGATCATTTCTGCTATATGATCGGTTGCTTTGCATACGATTGTTGGTTTTGTTATATTCATTCTTTCTGTGTCATTAAAAAAAGCTTGAGTGTAGAAATCGGCGATTTCTAAAACGCTTTTTCCGCGTTCTTCGGCAGATTTTACCATTTTATCATCGCCGCCGTCGGCATCATCAGAAAGATGACCAACATCGGTAATATTCATTACATGATTTACATCGTAGCCTGCGCGGCGCAAAGATCGAACCAGAATATCGTGATGAACATACGCGCGGAGGTTTCCTATATGCGCATAGTTATAAACTGTCGGTCCGCACCCGTAAAAGCCAGCTTTTTTTTCGTTAATTGGATTAAACGGCTGTTTTTGGCGGGTTAAAGTGTTGTAAAATGAAAATCCCATATGTTTATTATATTATAGATCAAGACTTCTCGCCAAGACGCAAAGATAGAATATCTCTCGCCAAGACGCAAAGTTCGCAGAGAACGCTAAGAAGAAAGCATAAAAAAAGCGCACGAGGTAAACCCTGTGCGCTCTTTGCTAAAACTTGAAATCTTAGATGTTAGAAGTAAGCTGTTTGTAGATAGATGCGTTTATACCTGTATAAACACAGCAGAAAACGATAATGACTAATAAACAAAGTAACCAGCCAATACCTGGAATCATCATAAAGATACTTGCGAGAATACCAATTACGATACATACCAGAACATCAATGATAAACATCAAAAATTTGCTGCCGTAAGTTGAAAGATTGGAAAGTGTGATAGCTTCTGAAGAGCCTTTTCCCTTATCAACTGCGATTGCTGCAGCAAAGCGCCATGCATAAACCAATGAAATCGCATTTGTAAACGCCATAGCTGCTCCTGCAGCCATTAAACCGTTTGTAAGGAAGTATTCGCCCATGAACTTGCGGTATTTTGCATCAAATACTTCTGTCATTGGGATTGTTTCGCCTTTGCTGGCCTTAGTCATAACGCCAACTACGAAACCGATAATAACACCGCCGCCAAAGTGCGGGATCCAGCATGTCAAGATGAATAAAATAAAATTGACAATGATTGGAACGATGTTCTTGAGTCCGATACCGATACCTTCTTTGAAGGTGCCGATAAAATCAAGTTTTTTGTTTTCTGACATAAATGTCCTCCTAACCAAGATATTACAATAATATTATCATTTGTGCAACCGTTTTACAGTTTTTCGAGACAATCAGACAATCTGCGGTAGCACTGGTTTATAATGTGTTTTTCCTCATTTTTTGTATTTTCATTTCCTGTTTTTGGCTGAAATTCATCTATTAGTGACTCAAGGCTCGAAAGGCTTTCGTTTAATGCTGTATGAAAGCCCCGCGAAGCTCTAAACCAGTAATTTCCCTCTCCATCAGTAAAAAGTCCGAGAAATCCTAAATCTTTTGAGTTTTTCTTCCATATTACTGGTTTTACAAGGCTGTCCAGATGTTTTAGCAGCGCGCCAAAATTATCCTCTGAGTTAAAATTTTCTTTACGTGGCCACGCGCGGGAAAAAGCGCCTTGCGCGTCGAGAGTCGGCGTTAAAGAAAGAATAAGATTCAATTTTTCTCCTGCAAGAAGGTTAAATTCGGCATTTGATCCGCGTTTTTTTAAAGTAATTTTTCCTTTTATGCCTTTGTACATAATATCACCGGAAATTTTTTCCCGGATACGTTCAAGATTTTCCCACGGTAATAGAACAGTTTTCTTTCCTTTGACAGTAGTAATCTCGAACACTTCGCCGCAAATCTTAATATTATTAGTAAAATCTCTCTCTCTCTTGCTTTCTCTCTTGTTTCTTCCATCTCTTTTCTCTTTTCTTTCCTCTGTGTCCTCTGTGCCTCTGTGCCTCTGTGTGATAAATTCTTGATGACTTCCCAATCCAAGCCGGTTTAAAACATTTTTTGAAAGCGGAGAAACCGACATTGCGTACATTCTTGATGTTCTAACAATTTCTCCGGCGACAATATACTGCGGATCGACACGGAACATTACAGATCCGGGATGAATTATGATTTTATCTGCTGTTAAGCTTCGATATGAACCCATTTTACCGCGTCCTTCTCTTGTGCAGACAAATTGAATATTTCCGCGCCCGATACAGCATAAATAATCGTCAATTTCTTCGATTGTTAACGGTTGAGAGCGGTAATGCACAGGAATTTTCATAGAAGCAAGAATTTCTTCTAATTGAGCGGTAACATTTACAATTTCTGACATCGCGCGCTCATCGAGATAATTTTTTTCGCAGAAATTTACTTTATTTGTCGAATCATTATAGGATTTAAATAGTTTTAAATACGAAACAAAGTCGCCAAAGTCATCGCGGAAACGATGATGAGCTTGTCTTGCGTCTGTTTCTTCTCCCGGAGGCAGTATATAAGGGCTCTGCGTCGATAAAAATGCCGCGGCAATGATTGTTTCGCGGATTACATCTGGATATTGCATTATTGCTTCGACAATAATGCGCGATTGACGAGGCGCAAGAGGAAATTCTGTCATTAATTTGCCTATATTTGATAAACTTCGATCGTTTTCCAGCGCATTAAGCAGTTTTAATGTTTCGATTCCGCCGAGAAGTCCTTCTCTTTCCGGCGCTGCAATGAAATCAAAATCTTCAAAGTTGGTTATTCCAAGGTCTGCCATGCGCAAAATTACTTCGGATAAGTCTGTTCTAAAGATTTCTTCGGTTGTATAAAGCGATCTTTGTTCAAAATCTTTGCGCGAATACAGTCTGTAGCAAGTTCCTTCGCGCGTTCTTCCGGCTCTTCCCTTGCGCTGATTCGCTGATGCAATGGAAATCGGCGATTCTATCAGACTAGAAGTGAATGTGCGCGGATTATACCAGTTTAATTTTGCAAGTCCCGAATCAATTACTGCTGTAATTCCGTCAATTGTAACGGAAGTTTCTGCGATATTTGTTGAAATTACCGCTTTTGTTTTGCCGTTTGGAGCTTTTTCAAAGACTTTTTCCTGTTCTTCTTTTCCTAATCTGCCGTACAGCGGAACGAGATGTAAATTTTTTCCTACAGAACAGAATGTAAGCCGATTCATGCACTCTTTTATCATTTTTTCGCCGGAAAGAAAGATTAATATGTCTCCTTCTCTCTTTTCATCGATAAATCGTGTAGTTATTGCTTCGATTTTTGTTAGGATTGCTTCAGAAGCGTCGCTGTTTGCAGAGATAAGAGGGGCGTCATACACCATCGTAACAGGAAAACGCTGCGCTTCTATCTTAACAATCGGGCAATTATTAAAGTATTCGGAGAAAACTTCTGCATTTATTGTCGCAGAAGATATGATTACTTTAAAATCTCTGCGGCTTTCCAGCACTCTTTTAAGCAATCCAAGGATAAAATCAATGTTTAAACTGCGTTCATGCGCTTCATCAACGACTAAAACGCTGTATTTTGACAACCATGGATCTAATTTCATCTCCTGAAGCAGTATTCCGTCGGTCATTATTTTAATTTTTGTTTCATGATTGGTGCGATCTGCGAATCTCATCTTGTATCCAATCACTCCCGGAATAGAAGTATTGCACTGACGCGCGATAAATTCGCTCACAGAAACGGCTGCAATGCGTCTTGGCTGAGTTACTCCGATGATTCCGCTTGATGACTCCGCAGCGCAGCTTCCAGCATAGCCTGCTTCATGCAAAATTACCGGCAGTTGAGTTGTTTTTCCTGAACCTGTAGGACTTTCTACAACGAGAGCTTGATTTTCTTTTAACATTAATAAAATTTTTTCTTGATTTCTATAGACAGGAAGATCAATATAGTTTAAAATATTTTTCATAAATTAATTATAAACACTTGCATAAAAAAATAAAAGATGGTATAGTTAATTATGGAGGACGTTGATGGCAAATAAAAAAGTTTACTTCTTCGGCAAAGGCAAAGCTGAAGGAGATGCTAAAATGAGATTAGTGCTGGGCGGCAAAGGAGCTAACCTTGCGGAGATGACGAATCTTGGAATCCCGGTTCCTCCGGGTTTTACAATTTCTACAGATGTCTGCGCTGCCTATTATGAAAATAAAAATAAGTATCCTGCAGGATTAAAAGAAGAAGTTGAAGCAAATCTTAAGAAATTAGAAGCAGTAATGAAGAAAAGACTCGGCGATCCGGATGATCCGCTGCTTGTTTCTGTTCGTTCCGGCGCTGCAGCGTCATTACCGGGTATGATGGATACAATTCTTAACCTTGGAATGAGTGATAAAGCAGTCAAAGGGCTTTCCAATAAAACAGGAAATCCAAGATTTGCATGGGACGCTTACAGGCGTTTTATTCAAATGTACGGCGATGTTGTTATGGGCGTTGACCATGATCACTTCGAAGCAGCTCTTACAGCGCTTAAAAAAAGTAAAAATGTAGAATTAGATACAGGCCTTACAGCCGCAGATTTAGAAAAACTTGTTGAACAATACAAACAAATCGTTAAAAAAGATACCGGCAAAGACTTTCCGCAGAACCCAATGGATCAATTATGGGGTTCTATCAATGCAGTTTTTGGTTCTTGGATGAACGAAAGAGCGGTAAAATACCGTCAGATCGAGAACATCAAAGGTTTAAAAGGAACTGCAGTCAATGTTCAATCGATGGTTTACGGAAATTTCGGCGATGATTCCGGCACAGGCGTATGTTTTAGCCGTGATCCTTCAACCGGAGTTAACGAATTCTACGGCGAATATCTGATGAATGCGCAGGGCGAAGACGTTGTTGCAGGTATCAGAACACCGGAAAGAATTTCTACGCTGGAAAAAAAGAATCCTGTTATTTACAAACAGTTAATCGGCATTAAAAACAGGCTGGAAAAACATTTTAAAGACATGCAGGACATGGAATTTACTGTTCAGCAGGGAATTTTATACATTCTGCAGACAAGAAACGGCAAACGCGCCGGTACTGCCGCAGTAAAATGCGCCATCGACATGGTAAACGAAGGTTTAATCGATAAAAAAGCGGCTATTTTACGTGTAACTCCAGGTCATCTTGATCAATTATTACACCCAATGATCGATGTAAAAGCCCAAAAAGAAGCAAAACCTTTAACAAAGGGGTTAAATGCGTCTCCCGGCGCCGCTTCCGGCAGAATTGTTTACACAGCAAAAGAAGCCGAAGCATGGCATGAAAGAGGCGAAAAAGTAATGATGGTTCGCAAAGAAACCAGCCCCGAAGATATCGGCGGAATGGTTGTTGCGCAGGGTATTTTAACTTCGACAGGCGGTATGACATCTCACGCGGCAGTAGTTGCCCGCGGAATGGGAACTCCCTGTATTGTCGGCGCAAAAAATGTTCTTTTAATGGGCGACGGCACTGTCGATATCGGCGGAAAAACATATAAAGAAGGCGACTGGATCACTATTGACGGTTCTTCCGGCGAAGTTTACGAAGGAAAAATGCCGCTTGTAGCGCCTGCAATCTCCAAAGAAATGGAAACCTTCCTTAAATGGTGCGACGAAGTCAGAAAAGGCGCAGTTCGCGGAAAAATTAAGGGATTTGATGTACGAACCAACGCTGACCAGCCCGAAGACGCAAAACGCGCGTTCGATTTTGGCGCTCAGGGTATTGGTCTTTGCCGTACAGAACATATGTTCTTCGAAAAAGAAAAATTGGTACACTTCCGCGCAATGATCCTCTCCGAAACAGAAGAGGCAAGAAAAGTAGAATTAAAGAAGATTCTTCCTTTACAACAAAAGGATTTCTTTGGTATTTTCAAAGCAATGGACGGTCGCCCTGTAACAATCAGGCTTTTAGACCCGCCATTGCACGAATTTGTACCTCATTCTAAAGAAGAAATCGCAGAATTAGCGAATCATTTAGGGCTTGATGCTAACAAATTAGCAACAAAAATCGACACTCTTGTAGAAAGTAACCCGATGTTGGGTCACCGCGGGTGCCGTTTGGCGGTAACTTACCCCGAAATTTACGACATGCAGGTAGAAGCTATCGCTTTAGCGGCGGCTGACTGCGCAAAGCAGAAAATCCCTGTAAACCCCGAAATTATGATTCCGCTTATTGTTACCCCAAGAGAACTTAAATTCCTCCGCCCCAATGCAGAAAAAGTACTGGAAAGAGTATTTAAAGCGGCGGGCGTAAGCGTACCTGTATCTATCGGTACAATGATAGAAGTTCCGCGCGCGGCGATTCGCGCAGGCTCTGTAGCCGATTATGCGGATTTCTTCAGCTTTGGAACAAACGATCTTACTCAAATGACTTTCGGCTTTAGCCGTGACGACGTTGCGTCTTTCTTGCCCATCTATCTGCAAAAGGGCATTTTAGACGACGAACCGTTCCAGACAATCGATCAGCATGGGGTCGGCGGTCTTATAGAACATGCGATTTTAGAAGGACGAATGAACAAACCGGATCTCAAGATTGGGATCTGCGGAGAACACGGCGGCGATCCGGCATCTATTGACTTCTGTTATAGAGCGGGATTTAGCTATGTATCATGTTCACCATTCCGGGTTCCATTAGCACGCCTTGCGGGAGCGCAGGCTGTTATCAACAATTCCGGAAAAGACATAAAGGGAGGGGTGTCAGGTAAGACAACACCCGCCACTGCCAAGGTGAAAGGCAGTAAAAAATCTGGTAAGGGGGATAAGAAGATGGCAGTAACATCTGCAAAAAAACCAGCAGCGAAGAAGAAAACCGCTGCAAAGAAGAAGACTGGTGCGAAGAAAGTTGGCGCAAAGAAAAAAACAGGCGCTAAGAAAACCACCAAGAAAGTTGGCGCAAAGAAAAAAACCGGTGCAAAGAAAACCGGTGCTAAGAAAGTCGGCGCCAAGAAAAAAACCGGCGTAAAGAAAACTGGTGCTAAAAAAGCTGGCGCAAAGAAAAAAACTGGCGCAAAGAAAACCACCAAGAAAAAAACCGGTGCAAAGAAAACAGCGGCAAAAAAACCCGCAGCAAAAAGAAAACCAGCTGCGAAGAAACCAGCCGCGCCTAAACCCGCTCCTGTAGTGATATAAGACAGGGTTTGGATATATAAAAAAAGTTATTAAAGACCCGATCCCGGGTATCTGGGGTCGGGTTTTTTCTACCCAAATGTTTGGTTTTATGATAGAATGTAGATATGATGGAAAACAAGAAGAATTCGCTGCTTATTGTAGATGATGAGGTTGTTAATATTCAGATATTGACGAACATTTTGGGTCAGGATTATACAATTTTTACCGCCCAAAGCGGAGAAAACGCCATAAAGAAAGCCCTCGAATGCCACCCGGACCTTATTTTGCTGGATATTCTGATGCCCGGGATGAATGGGTATAAAACACTCTACGAAATTAAAAATAATAACGAAATAAAGAAAACACCTGTTGTTTTTATTACTGCGCTGGATACCGAAGAAGACGAAGAAAGAGGGCTTTCGCTTGATGCGTCGGATTATATTACAAAGCCGTTTAACCCTTCGATTGTTAGATTAAGGGTTCGCAACCAGATTCAGATTGTGAATCAAATGCGTACTATTCAGCACCTTAGCATGGTCGACCAATTAACAAATATTTCTAACCGCAGAAGTTTCGACGAAAGAATGGATATGGAATGGAAGCAGGCTTTAAGGGATCAGGCGCCGATCAGCCTTTTAATGATGGATTTAGACAGATTTAAGAAAATAAACGATACTTACGGGCATTTGCAGGGCGATGTTGTACTCCAAAAAGTCGCCGAGATTTTTAAACAGTGCTTTAAACGGCCGTACGATTTTCTTGCCAGATGGGGCGGAGAGGAGTTTGTTGTTTTAATGCCCAACACCCCGTCTGACGGCGCTTTGGAAGTAGCCGAAAGAATCCGCGGCGAAATAGAAGCGGCTAGAATTCCAATTTTGGGAGAGCCGAACCTCGCGATAACGATCAGCATTGGGGTCGCTACGGTGATTCCCAGCCAGGAAAGCAGCCCGGATAAGCTGATTTTAATGGCAGACAAGGCGCTTTATGCCGCCAAGGATGCCGGCAGAAACAAGGTAATCTCGGTTTTTGTAAAATAAACCCCTCTTTAGACGCTCAAATAAAACGCCGAAAATCTAAGCATGGTACGAGGAATATATACCGGCGCTTCCGGCATGAGAGCACAGCAATGGCGGCTTGACGCTGTAGCCAACAATCTGGCAAACGTAGATACAGACGGTTATAAAAGAGATCAGGTATCTTTAAAAGCTTTCCCTGAACTGCTCCTGCGGCGAATGGAAGACGATGGGGTATATAAACACCCCTTTGGTTCCGGCGATGCTGCCCCCATTATTGGAAGAATGGGAACAGGTGTAGAATTAAATGAATCATTTACTGTTTTTACTCAGGGCTCACCTAAAGAAACCCAAAGCGATTTTGATCTTATGCTGGAAGGCAATGGATTTTTTGTTGTTGCCACTCCGTACGGCGAACGTTATACAAGAAACGGCTCGTTTATTCTTGGTAAAGAAGGCTTTCTTTTAACAAAAGACGGATACCCCCTACTCGGCGAAAACGGTCCGATTAGCGTAAGAGAAAATAATTTTAAAGTTGACGCAGAAGGTAATGTTTGGATTAATGCGATCTATCCCGATGATCCCACAGTAATGGTATCAAGGCGAGCCAATGAATGGGAAGAACCTGTTCTGCTTGATAGATTAAGAATAGTAGAATTTGAACTTGAACGCTATCTGGAAAAACAAGGCTTATCACTTTACCGTCAGAGTCAAACATCGGGTCCTCCAATCGAAATCACTGACGAAAGACGGCCAAAAGTTTTACAGGGTTTTTTAGAATCTTCTAACGTAGACCCTGTATTAGAAATGGTGCAAATGATCGAAGTAAACCGCGCTTATGAAGCGAATCAAAAAGTAATCCAGACAGAAGAAGCAATGCTGGGTACTTTAATAAATCAAGTAACTAAATTTGGTTAATTTCAAACCTCGGTTAGGTTTGAAATTAACCTTTGGAAAAACCAGCTAAAGCTGCTTTTTCCTTAAATTAGAGAAGCTAATTAAAAACTGAAGTTTTTAATTAGCACAAAAGGAGAAGAAAATGGTAAGAAGTTTATGGACCGGAGCTTCCGGCATGATAGGACAGCAGGCAAATATTGACGTTATATCCAATAACCTTGCAAACGTAAATACGCATGGCTATAAAAAGCAGCGCGCGGATTTTGAAGATCTTCTCTATCAAACAATCAGAACTGCAGGCACACCTGCCACAGAAGACACAGTTACTCCTGTCGGTATTCAGATGGGGCATGGCGTAAAACTTGCCGACACCCAAAGGGTTTTCCTGCAAGGATCGCTTCAGGCTACAGATGTTTCTACAGACTTAGCGATTGAAGGCGAAGGTTTCTTTAGAGTACAGATGTATGACGGCTCTCTTGCATATACACGTAACGGTAACTTTAAAATAGACTCTGACGGGCGCATGGTAACCAGCAACGGTTACTGGCTTATACCTGATATTATTATGCCGGAATTATTTTTGGTTGATTCGATTAGTGTAACTAAATCCGGAAGAGTAAGCGTAAAGGTTCCAAGAGACGGCGATATAGTAGAAGTTGATGTGGGACAGCTTGAACTTTACCGTTTTCCTAACCCTGTAGGTCTTTCTGCAATCGGTGAAAATTTGTTTAAAGTATCTCAAGCATCCGGCGACGCGATTCCCGGAATTCCCGGTTACGAAGGAATGGGTCTTCTTCATCATAAATTTTTAGAAATGTCCAATGTTCAGATAGTACAGGAAATGGTTAATTTGATTGTCGCTCAGCGCGCCTATGAGTTTAATTCGCGCACGATTCAGACAAGCGATAGTATGCTTGGTACTGCAACAACGCTTAAGAGGTAATTTAGATGGAAATAGCAGGATTTGGATTTAATGCAGATGATTACCGTCTTACTTCTCCGTCTGTAAACCGCGGTTCTGAGAGCTTTGAAGATGTTATAAAAAGAACAGCGCAAAGAATGTCCAATGCTGATGAATTTAATCCTCACGGCAGCCGGGACAGCCAAGGGATCGATAAAGACGACAAACTTTATCAGCTTTGCCTTGAACTGGAGACTTTCCTAGTCAAAAATCTTTTAACTAGCATGCGGAATACTGTGCAGAAATCCGGTCTTGTAGATGAAAGCTTTGCAGGCAAAATGTACGAAGATATGCTTTACGATGAATATGCCAAAGATTTTACCAAAAACGCCAGTTTTGGACTTGCGGAATCGGCATATAGGCAGCTTAGCCGGCTTCTCTAACAGGCGGCTTGGCTAATTGCGTTAAATTATCATTTATGTTATAATTTTGCCATGGGGGGGAGACCATGGCAAAAAAAGACAATAATGCGTTAATTAAAGTCCGGTTTTCTATCGGCGCGAAACTTATAATCATCATTACCTTTATTGTACTATTTTCTCTTGGTTCCATTATTGCGCTTGCTTCTTTGCTTATCCGCGGCGATTTGCGGGTATTGGCAGAAGAAAATAACATGGAAATTAACCGCCGTACTGCTATGGCGGCAGAATCCCATTTTGAAAATGTCTATTCTAATTCTGTAACTCTTATAAGGACAATAACAACCGCCGGAACATCCGCTGCTCAAAATAATTTTGTTCAGGATACTATCGATTACTTTTTTGAACGTAACCCTAATTACGCTTCTGTATTTTTTAGCGGCAGCGGACAGCAGGAAATTTTCATTAATAATGAATTTTTCGGCGCAAGGATTTTAGATCCGCTGGGGTCTGTGCAGTTGTTCCGTGACGGGTATATTTCGGTTTTAAGAAGAGCGGATGCCGGAGAAACAGTTTTTGTTAATGCTGCGCCGTTTTTTGGAACTCCATTACTGGCTATGTTTTTTCCGTGGGCAGGCGGCGGAGCATGTGTTTTATTCTCAACTGCCGACCTTCACAATTTTTTTAGCAAGGGCGTAAACCAGTCATATTTAATTAATGATAACGGCGACATTATGATACACGCGGATATCGATATGATACAGCGTATTGTAAATACCGCAGACAGCAGTTTTGTAAAGTATATTAGGGACAGGCAGGAAGATGAGTCGGCTAGGCTTCATACCGGCGAAGACGGAATCCGTTATTTTGGCGCATTTACCAAGCTAAAAACTGCAGGAGCAACTGTAATTACCAATGTCGAATACGATAAGGTCTTTGAAAATATCGATGCAACTACACTGCGGAATATTTTTCTTACAATAACAGTATTGAGTATTTCTATTATATTAATCTGGTTCTTTGCAAAAAGTATTTCTATACCGCTAAAATCTTTGGCTATTGCCGCGCATGACATAGAAAGCGGTATTTTCGAAATCTCGCTTAAACCAAAAACCAGAGATGAGATAGGCGTTTTAACAGCTTCGTTTCATCGTATGTGCAAAGCTCTGCATATCTTTGGCAGATTTACAAACCGCGACATCGCGGTTAGAGCAATGCGCGGCGAGATCAAGCCGGGCGGATTTCCAAAAAAAGCTACAATCTTTTTCTCGGATATACGCGAGTTTACTTCTATCTCAGAAACTTTTACAAATATTTTTAATAACGAAGCCTCTGATAAAATTGTCCACTGGTTAAATGAATATTTTACCCAGATGATCGAGTGCGTAGAAAAAACAGGCGGCGTTGTAGATAAATTTATCGGCGACGCGCTTATGGCGCACTGGGGCACTGCCTTTACAACCGGCAGTACGAGAAAGGATGCATACAATTGTGTCAAAGCCGCATTGTATATGCGCACTGCTCTTAAAAGGCTTAATAAAGGGCGCACAAAAGAAAATCCGGAAAACCCGCGCATAAAAATCGGCATTGGCATTAATACAGGTACAGTTACCGCAGGCCAGCTCGGCAGTGACAGACGCATGGAATATACAGCTATCGGCGATCCTGTAAATCTCGCCTCTCGTGTCGAATCGCTTTGTAAAGGATTTGGCACTGATATTTTAATTGCAGAAAACACATGGAAACTTGTTAGAAGAAGATTCGTAACGGTAGAAATGCCTTCTGTAAAAGTAAAAGGAAAATCCAAGCCGGTTAGAATATTTGCAGTTATTAACTTTGCAAAAAATCCTAAAGGACCCAAATCGATCACAAGGCTGCGGCGGGTGCTTCGTGTAGAAGAGCCTTCTAATCTTAAGCTGGATACTAATTCGATAGAACCAAAATATATTTTTACTGATAAGAGATAGGCGGACGGAATGAGCGAAAAAACCCCAACACCATATCCAACCAGTAAATTACGTTTTATTGATGTTGCCATTATTGTAGTTTTTTCCTGCACAGCGATTTTTGGGCTTTATCTGTTTCGGCAGAATTTGCTGCAGAGTCTTGATATGCAAAACTCTGACCCCGTCGGATTTATTACATTAAGAAACAATGTTGTTCAGCGCCGCCATGACGACCGCGTTTTGTGGGACAGGATTTTTATTAATTCGCCTGTCTATCCCGGCGATTTAATCCGCGCCGCAGATGTTTCGTCTGCCGCTATTAATATTGCAAATAACGAAATTTTCCTCGGCGAAAATTCTATTATAAGAATAGCGAATATTACAGACGGTCTTGGAGTTTTTGGCGTAGAACTAAGAGAAGGAAACATAAGCGTAACATCCGGCGCAGACAGTCAGGGTATTATGCTGGATTTAATGGGAAGCCAAGTACAGACAACATCCGGTACAGTGCTTGACGCCGCTGCCGGAGAAGACGGCATTTCTATTCAAGTTAATGAAGGCGCCGCAGAAATTATCAGAGAAGGGCAAACGAGAGAAATAACAGAAGGTTCGATGATTGCATTGGACACTAGGGGCGAAGAAAGAAGAGTGTCTTCTGTAATTGTAACACACCCTCAATCAAATGCGCGTTATCTAAAACATACTCAAGAGAGATACAATGTAAACTTTATTTGGAGCAGAGTAAATATTGAACCGGGAGAAATCCTGCGTCTGGAAGTTTCGGATAATTCTAATTTTTCCAGAATTGTTCACAGAGAGAATCGTACGGATAATTCTGCGCAGGCGGCTTTTGACGCAGGTCAGTGGCATTGGCGGCTTGTTTACGGAGATACAGTTTTAAGGCGCGGATTTTTTGCAATAATTGAGTCATCAGGACCCGAACTCATAAGCCCTGTTATTGACAGCGTTTACAGATTTCAGAATCAGGGAAGCCTTCCTCAGATACGGTTTCAGTGGGCAGGAAGACAGGAAGTTTTTCGTTACCTTGTAGAAATAAACGAAACGCCTGATTTTTCGCAGCCGCGGATTTCGAGGCAGACAACAGCGCCTTCTTTGGTTTTATCTGATCTAAGAGAAGGGACATGGTATTGGCGCGTAAAACCAGTGTATCAAGCAGTATACCATGGCGAATCAACTTTTTCGCGGACAGGTTCATTTAGGATCGAACAAACAAGCGAGACTGTAACAGCCGAAACTGCGGTTGTGATTCCGGAAGCTGCGATAGAAAGAGCAAGAGCCGGCAGTGCTTTGTCAGTTGTCGGGATAAGACCGGAACCTGTAACAATTCCTAACAGACCGAATATAACTGGCGGACACCCATACACCGTACAGCGCGGTGATACCCTTGGACGGATTTCGAGGCAATTTTACGGAGATCCGATGGAATGGAGCAGAATCGCTCAGGCAAACAATATAACTAATCCTGATCTAATATACCCCGGGCAAGTCTTTTTGATTCCTTGAAGTTATCGGTACTATAAAGTATATTGAGATTAATGAAAAAGATTCATTTATTTGCGCTGCTTTTACTAATGCCCGTTCTTTTCGCTTATGCAAACGAAGACTTTTGGATGAGCGCGGGCGTTGACGCGGCTTTTTTTGATTACTCATATCCTGCATACAGCGGAAGTTTATCGATAGGATACGGAACAGGTTCTGCAATTGGATTAAAACTTTCGTATTTTTTTATCGGAGAAGTAATCAATACTTTGGAATTAAATATCTTTTTTAGAATTTATATTTTTGGCATGGAAAGTTATGAAGGTCCCTTTGTTCAATTGATGGGCGGACCTGCTCTGTTTAACCGTACCGGAGAGGTTTCGGTTCCTTCGTATGCGGGAACTTTTTCTGCGAGTCTGTGTTTTGGATGGCGTTTTAATTTTGCCGAAAAGTTTTTTGCAGAAGCGGCAGTCCGCGGAGGGTTCCCGTTTTTTGCAGGTATTGGAGTTTTTGCAGGAGTGAGATTTTGATAAAAAAATTAGCGCCTGCGGCGGTAGTTTTAATTTTTTCTTTTTTGATTGTTTCGTGTCCCAACGTTTGGATGGAGCAGCTTTTAGATTTAAGGATAATAAGTTTTGACACAGGCGGCGGCAGTTCTGTTTCTAATCAGGTTTTGCTTAGAGGCGACAGAATAACAAAACCCGCAGATCCTGCAAGAGCAAATTTTTTATTTACCCACTGGCTCGACAAAGACGGCGATGAATGGGACTTTGACATTCCTCCAGTAGGCAGCATGACTTTGTATGCTGACTGGGTGAGTTACGGGATAAGTTTGAGTCAGAACAGTGTTGTGTTTGGTTCTTTAGAGGTTGGTTATTCTGTGCCGTTGCAAGCAGTAACAGTTGAGAATATAGGTGATTCTAGTACAGGCAATTTAACAATTTCCTTGTCGCCAACGGACGCTTTTACAGTTTCTACTAGTAGTTTACAAAGTTTACTTCCGGGACAGAGCTATGACATTATTGTCGGTGTGCTGCCCGGTCTCGCAATTGGAACATACACAGCAACTGTAACGATAACAAACGGCAGTGATATTACTGTTACAATTCCTGTGAGTTTAACTTTTACACCTGAGCCGACAGTTTGGGTTACTAGTCCAACACATGGCACTTCTAATGTTCCGTTTTCTGATCTAAAAACAGCATTGGATTCAATCACGACAGCGGGTGATTATACTGTTACTCTTGCTAATCCTCTCACTTACTCTCTTGCGCCTTATACGAGACCTTTCCCCAATGGATCAGATATTTCATTCTCTCTTGCAAGCGGTTTTAGTCCGGCAACAGTACAGCTTTTAAGTCCGGGAAGCCTCTTTACAATTACAGATGGTGTAAATCTTACGCTTAACACAAATGTTTTTCTGTTTGGAATAGATAACAACAATGCAGCATTGGTACAGATAAACTCTGGCGGTACTTTAACTTTGTCTACCGGAGCAATTAATCATAATAAAAACAGCGGCAACGGCGGCGGCGTATTTGTTAACGGCGGTACATTTATTATAGACAACGGTAGCATATTAGGAAATGAGGCAGCAAACGGCGGCGGAGTGTTTGTTAACAGCGGTACTTTAACTATGAATGGCGGACTTATTCAAACAAATGATGCAGTAATGAATGGCGGCGGTGTTTATGTAGATCAAAACGGAACTTTTAATATGACAAATGGTACCATTAGTTTAAATTTTGCTCTGCTTGGAAGCGGTGTATTTTTAGACGGAAATGCTGTTTTTAATTTAAGCGGTGGAAATATAAATAATGAGTTGTGTGTCAATGTATATAGTTCTTTATATTTATCAGGCACAGCCAATATTGGAGTTTTAACTTTAATCGCAAGTAGTAGTTCAGTTTGTTCAAGAATTAATATTATTGATACTTATTCGGGTACTGTAAATTCCCTTGATTTAAGGGGTAGTATTAATGTTATGAGTAGCGTTGTAAGTTACTGGGTAGGTAATACTGTAATACAGGGCAGCGGTGGTTATACTCTGCTAGAGGGAGATTTGGCGAGATTTACTCCAAGAAACTTTGTAGCAGTTGGTACAGTTGAACCTACCCGTTCTATAGCTGCTACGCATACAATAATTTTGAATACGACAAATAATGCCGGCGAGTTGCATATTACACCTCTTGGCACGATAAATAATCCATTTTATGTTACTAACGAAGCTGAATTGCGGCAAGTTGGCAGAGGTACTGGTACATACTCTGCATGGACGCTAAGCGCTTATTATAAATTAATTGCAAGTTTTGGGTTAAACAATGACTGGATTCCAATACCTGGTGAATTTACAGGTGAATTTGATGGGAACGGAAATGTGTTAAGTGGTTTAATATTTTCCAATACAGAAGAGGATCAAGGAATGTTTACAGTTCTTGGAGAAACCGGTACAGTAAGAAACCTTGGACTAGTTAATGTAAATATTACTGGCGGACAATATGTTGGCGGTATTGTTGGACTAAATAGGGGTAGAGTACAAAATTGTTTTGTTACCGGATTTATAAATGGATCCAGCAATGTTGGTGGAATTGTTGGATGGAATACAACATCATTGGGAAGAGTTGAAAACTGTGTAGCATTGCACGAAAGTATTACTGCTGCAAATGGCATAATGATTGGACGAATTTCTCCATCATTGGGTATACTTCAAAATAATTATGCGCGAAGCAATATGATTGTTACATTAAATGGAACTTGGAATCCTAATAAGACTACAACGACCATAGATGGCGCAGATATTACAAATGATACTCTTGCCGCAGCACGGGCTTGCCTTGCTATCTTTGGAACGAATGCACCGGTTTTGAATGCTTATTTGCCGTAAACACAAGTAGAAAATTTTCAACAGGCTAGGTATGGGCTGAACAGAAAAACATCTTCAGGAATTCACCGTCGAAGAGACCGAACGAAGTAAGAGGCTCGTAGACGGATTCCTCCTGAGTTTTTCTGGGCAGCAGCATACATAGCCTTGCGGCAGCGTTTTACGCTTTTCAAGATATTTTAGCAATCCGGCACAGAACCACACAGCGCCGTAAGTTCTGTGCCTCTGCGTGAGGGATTTCGGGAATAAAGCCTATTGACAGATGACTTTTTATTTACAATTTTGCAAAAGTGATATATAATTACATCAATAATAAAGTAAATAATTTTTAGGGATAAAAAATGAAAAATGATATTTCTGAGATAAAGCGAGAACTTGATGAAATTACAAAAATAATCACGAATACTGTCCCTGTAGAAGCAATTTATCTTTTTGGTTCATATGCGTACGGCGCTCCGCATAAGAATTCTGATTTAGATTTATATATTGTATTTAGTGATAACTTACAGATAAGAGTACTCGAAGCAATTATTGAGATTCGTAAAGCAATTAAACCTGTTAAAAAAATGCCGATGGATATCATCGGGCTAAAAAACAATAGATTTATTTTTAGAAAGAAGCATGCGACATTAGAACGAAAGATTGAAAGGGAGGGCATAAAACTTTATGGATAAAGATTTACTGCAACAGTGGCTTGATAAAGCCAATGATGATTTAAGGTCGGCAGAATACCTTTCTACCATGCATCATCCCACGCCAGATGAAGTAATTTGTTTTCATTGTCAGCAATCTGCAGAGAAGTATTTAAAAGGTTTTTTATATTTAAATAATATTGAACCGCCCAAAATCCATGATTTAGAAGAACTCTTAGAAATGTGCATAAGAATTAACAATACTTTTTCTGTACTATCATCAAAATTGATTGTTTTAACCAATTATGCGGTAATACCACGTTACCCAAATGAGCTTGAAATTACTAGTGATGATATGAAAATAGCCTTAAAATATGCAAGAGAAGTTCAGGAATTTGTATTGGGGATAATTAAATGTATGTAGGTATTGCGAAAAAAGGCTTACCGAGTATACCTCCCCGCAACCGCTTTGTAAAATTAAATGTAGAATATTAACAACAGGCTAGGTATGGGCTGAACAGAAAAACATCTTCAGGAATTCACCGTCGAAGAGACCGAACGAAGTAAGAGGCTCGTAGACGAATTCCTCCTGAGTTTTTCTGGGCAGCAGCATACATAGCCTGCGGCAGCGTTTTGCGTTTTTCAAGATATTTTAGCAATCCAGCGCAGAACCACACAGCGCCTTAGGTTCTTTGTGTGAAAAATTTCAATATAATATCTCTTGACAATACTATTGTAATACAATAGTATTATATAAGGAAAGTATTCACATGATACAGAGTTTTGGAAACAAAGATACCGAAGCACTATTTAGACGGGAGAAGATTAAGAGTCTCCCTCCTGAGCTTCATCAACGAGGCAGAAGTAAATTGCTTATTATTCATGCAGCAACAGATGAAAATGATCTTCGTATACCTCCTGGTAACCGCTTTGAAAAATTAAAAGGGGATAAAAAAGGTCTTTGTAGTATCCGCATAAATGACCAATGGAGAATTACTTTTAAATGGAAAGACAGCAACGCAACAGATGTAACTGTTATTGACTATCATTAGGAGAATGCAATTATGAAAAAACTGGCTTTAATAAAACCTGGAACAATTCTTGAAGAAGAATTCTTAAAACCTATGGGAATTTCTGCGTATAAATTAAGCAAAGAAATTAAGGTACAGCAGACAGCTGTTAGTCAGATTCTAAAGGGCAGCCGCAGAATAACAGTAGATATGGCATTACGCTTTTCTAGGTATTTTGGGAATTCGGCTCAATTTTGGCTTAATCTTCAAAACTATTATGATCTTGAATTTGAGTTAGAAAAAAAAGAATACCTGTTTAATGAGATTATCCCTTATAGTGAAGTTGCAGAAAAAAAAGCGGTTTATACTGTAAGGAAAAACAAGAAATCAACCCGTAAACCTCACTAGTAATCTGCATTTCTTTTTCCTCTGTGTGCTTTGCGCTTCTGCGTAAGCTTTTCCGCGAAAATCTGCGGACTTTCTTCCTCTGTGTTCCCTTCTTTTCCCTGTGCCTCTGTGTGAGAAAAACGCCAAAATTCATCCTTGATATTTTTAGGAATTCCTGATATAGTTAATCAATGGATAAGACTATTACTGTTATTAATAAAACAGATAAGAGAAATTCCGGTTATGTTGAAGGTACCGCAGAAGAACGGATGTCGATGGTTTGGCCGTTGACTTGTGAAGTAGTTTCGTTGAGTAAGAAATACGATGTTGAACAACCATTACAAAGACATATTGTTAAAATAATCAGAACAAAAAGCTAGATATTTCTGGAATTACTGGATAAGGGAGACTCAGAGCAGTAGACCTTCTTCTATTTTCCTCCGTGTTCCCTTCTTTTCCCTGTGCCTCTGTGTGAGAAAAACGCTCAAATTCATCCTTGATATTTTTAGGAATTCCTGATACTATTATCAGTATGAAGATAAAGAAAATTTTAACAGCGGGTATAGTAATTTTTGCCCTTTCATTTTCTTTATACGGAAATGAAGACGGGACAGTAATTTCTACAGTTCTAAATGAAAGAATATCAATGCGGGAAGCATTTAATAATAATGACGGCGCATGCGCATTTAGGGTGCTGCTGGGTATCGCGGAGACCAGGGTCGGACAAAACCTCACGATGGAACAATTAATTAAAGCAAGAGAGATGTATTACGGCAGTACGACAAACAGAAATTGGTGGGTGACTATCCGAAGATCAGACGGGCAGACTCAAGGGTCAAATAATGCGCTGGAAGATGTAATTAATATTGGGCTCGAACTCCTCGAGAGCAGTGAGAGAGCGCAGCTTATCAGGCGTGTTACAGCGTCTCCCGGCAGAAACAATATACCTGCGGGCACACAGGCATCATTTATTAGGGTAGGGTCGGTTTCTACTTCTAACTATCATTTTTTAGAAGGCGATGCAAATGTTAATATGATATATGATCCTTTAGATTCACTTAACTATTTTAAAAACAGAACCATCATTACATTTGACGCTATTAGTTTTTTTACGCCGGAGTAAAAGGTTCCTGTATATCATAGAAGAATGAAGAAAAAAATCTTTTTTATAATTATTATTTTTTCGCTTTTTATTGTAAGTTGTCCCAATTTATGGATGGAGCAAATCTTAGATTTAAGAATAATAAATTTTGACACAGGCGGAGGCAGTTCTGTTTCTAATCAAGTTTTGTTGAGAGGCGACAGAATAACAAAACCTGCAAACCCTGCAAGAGCAAGTTTTGTATTTGTCAGCTGGCTTGATAAAGACGGTGAAGAATGGAACTTTGACATTGCTCCTGACTCAAGTATGACACTGTATGCTGATTGGGCGAACTCTGGGATAAGCTCAAATACAGTTTTTGTTAGGTTTAATAGCGAGCCGGAAATTGGATTTGATAATTTATATGACGCGCTTGGATTTGTTAATATTAGCGGAGCAGGAGCTTACTTGATAGAAATAGCAACAGATCAATCTCTTGCGCCGTCACCATTTACTGCAAGTAATGCACCGGGTAAGGATATTACTCTTAGAGCTCGAAGCAGTAATGTAACAGTATTGCTTTCTGCTAATGGAAGCCTTTTCACTTTGAATAGTAATATTAATCTTACATTGAGTAATGGCGTAACATTGCGAGGAAGAACCGGCAATACAAATGCAGTAGTAACAGTTAATATTCAAGGCACATTAAACATGGAAGGTACAGCAGTAATTACCGGGAATGCTTCGAGTAATTCCGGCGGCGGTGTTGCTGTCAATAATGGCGGAACCTTTAATATGTCAGGAGGAACAATTAGCGGAAATAGTTCAAATAATTCAAGCGGTGGTGTAGATGTTTTTAATGGAACATTTAATATGTCCGGTGGAACTATAAACGGCAACACTGCGCCGAGCGGCGGCGGTTTATCTTGTATTGGCGGAACTTTTAGTATGACAGGCGGTACAATTAACGGAAATTCAACAACAACTAACGGCGGCGGTGTATTCAATAGCGGAACCTTTAATATGTCAGGCGGTATAATAAACGGAAATACTGCGGTAATTAGCGGCGGCGGCGTGTATATATTAGGAGCAGGAATTTTTACTAAAACTGGCGGCGGAACTATATATGGCCAAAACGGCGGCGCTAACGCAAACACTGCAAGCAGTGGCAATGGCCATGCAGCATATCATGCAAGTACAGAACCAAAAACAAGAACAAACACGGCAGACACAAATCAAAACATGACAACTATTACACAAGGCACTGCCGGCGGCTGGGATGAGCCTGCAGCGACATACACAGGTTTAAATATAAATTTACCTGCAACTAACAATGGTACTGCAGAAACTGTAAATGGCGGAACTTTTTACGGAAGCGGCGCAGCCTTTACTGCAACTGTACAAGGTGCAAATAATCCTAATCAGGAAGTAACTTGGAGTATCAGCGGAACGGTTCTTAACGCAGCAACAACAATAAATGATGGAATATTAAATGTTGCGCCTGCTGATCATGGCAAACTGGTAACCATAACAGCTGTATCAGCAGTAACGGATAGTATTTTTAATACAGTGACTGTAACAATTGTTGACTGTCTGCCGTCGGATTTTTTTGGTACGTGGAGGAAAACAACAGGTATTTTTCAACCTTATACAATCACAATTAATATTACAAGTTTATCTATGGTTGATCAGGATGGTGACGGTGTTTCTTATACAAATTTGCAATGGACGCCAGCTAGAAGTAGTAGTGCTGTTTATAGCGGCAGTCATCCAAATGGCTATGTTTTTAGTGGCGATAAAGGATTTCTTGGAGGTAGTGGCGATCTTTACAATAATACAAATCTAGGTTTTATTGCATTATCTGCTAATAGAGAACCACCATTAACATTGCATCTAGCAAGAACTATTACACAACAACATACTGTACCTGCTGATACAGGTACATATGTACCCATTTACGAAAAACAGTAACAATAATTGTCTCTTACACTCTGTGTAACTCTGTGGTTAAATCTTCCTCCGTGTGAGAAATTTGCCAAAATTATACCGATTAAAACCCAAAAACACATGACTTTCTTTCTTTTTTTTACTATAATTTAACTATGAAAGCACAAGAGAAACGGCGCGATCTGGATAAAATTAATTTTTCGATTGGCGCAAAAATGGTCACCATTATCTCTATTATTGTAGTATTATCTCTGGGTTCTATAACTGCTATGGTTTCTCTTCTGATTCGTTGGGACTTAGAGACTACCGCAGTAGCAAATAATATGGATATTAACCGCATTTCTGCGATAGAAGCCGGAAATTTGCTTTCTAACGTACATAATAATACAAGGGCGTTTATTCAAACCCGTATAGCTTTGGGTTCGCAAACATCAATTATCAATGAATCTACAGCTTCTTTTTGGGCAGGAAACCCTGACACCGCCGCAGTATTCTATTTAGTATCAGGCAGGCCGGAGCAAATTATAGTAAACGATCAATTTGTGTATATTGCAAACAAGAATATTACAAGTGCGCAGATTAATTCTTATTTTAACAGTGCAGAAATAAAATCCAAGATGGGAGACGCCGTGCGTGGACGCACGATTCTTTTAAATGCCGCGCCTAATTTTTCTAAAGCAATAATAGCTATGTTTTTCCAGTTGCAGAACGGCGGAGTAGGAGGAGTTCTTTTTTCTACAGAAAATCTTAATCATAATTTTAAGTTTGAAGTAAACCAATCTTATATGATAAGTGTAGACGGCGATCTTCTCTGTCATACCGATTTAACGTTAGTCAGAAACGCTCCGAATATTGCAGATTTAGAGTTTATTCATTCTATTATAAAAAATCCTGCTAAAGATGGGCAAAAACGTGAAGAAGATGATTTTGGAATAATGGAAAATAAACCTCGCCCAATAGAAAAAAAAGAAATTGATGTGATAATAATCGAAGAAGTTATGAGTTTGGTTAATAAAGGAATAAATCACCTTGCAGATATAGGCGTTTTAAATCTTAGCGAAAAGGATGGCAAAAAATCGCGCCAATATGTTGCGTATACAAAATTAAATCCCACAGGCGCAATTGTTATTACCAGCATAGATTATGACACGATATTTGAAAGCATAGACCGCAGGACACGGCATAATATTTATCTAACAATTGCAGTTTTAGCAATATCGATTATTTTTGTCTGGTTTTTTGCAAAATCAATTTCCGTGCCGATAAAATCGCTTGCTGTTGCCGCTCGGCAGATAGAAGGCGGCAAGTTTGATCTTGAGTTCCAATTAAAAAACCGTGACGAAATCGGAGTTCTTGCTTCGTCATTCGGAAAAATGTGTTCTGCCTTAAAGGTATTCGGCAAGTTTACAAACAGGGAAATTGCGGTAAAAGCTATGCGCGGCGAAATTAAACCGGGCGGGCTTGCAAAGAACGCAACTGTTTTCTTTTCTGATATTCGTGAGTTTACCGCTAAGTCCGAACATTTTACCAGTGTCTTTGGAGCGGAAGCGTCAGATAAAATTGTTTATTGGCTAAACCATTATTTTACTCATATGATCGATTGTATAGAAAAAACAAACGGCGTAGTTGATAAATTTATCGGCGATGCTGTAATGGCGCATTGGGGTACTGCCTACACAGTCGGCTCTGCGCGAAAAGACGCTTTTAACTGCGTTAAAGCCGCGCTTATGATGCGTAAAGCTTTGTACTTTATGAACAAAGAACGCAAAGCGGGCGATCCTGCCAATCCTTTTATAAATATTGGGTGCGGTATTAACTCAGGGATTGTAACGGCAGGGCAGCTTGGTTCTGATCAGCGTATGGAATATACAGTAATAGGAGATCCTGTTAATCTTGCTTCCCGTATCGAATCTCTTACAAAACCGCTTGGAGTAGATATTCTTATATCAGAAGATACATGGCGGCTTATTGGTGATTTATTCTTAACAGATGAAATGCCTTCTGTCACAGTTAAAGGAAAATCAAAGCCCGTTAGAGTATTTGCGGTAATTAATTTTGCAGGAGAACCAAAGGGTCCGCAAAGCATTGACGAAGTCCGTTCTCTTCTTGGCGTTGATGTGCCGGATTTAGAAGAAATTGATTTGAATGCTGACGAAAAAAAATATAAAATCGGGGAAAATTCTTAATTGACAGATGTTATACAGAATAATTCAGAAAATCCCAAAAAAAATAGAAAACGCGATAAAATAATAATAATTTTGTTTCTGGTTATTGCGATTGTCAGTGTAGAATTATTCAGGAACGATTTTTTTAAAAGTTTTAGATTGATAAATGATAAGTCTATAGGAACTGTTACTGCAAAAAAAAATACTGTTCAGCGGCGGCTTGGGGACAGGGTAATGTGGGACAGGATGAGAGAAGAATCGCAGATTTATCTTTGGGACTTAATTCAGGTTGGAAATAGATCCGACGCTTCGCTGGAAGTCGGCGATTTTAAAATTAATCTTTCAGAAAATACGCTTATCCGTATTGTTCCTTCTCCTGACGGTGAAGGTATAATGATTATTGTATCGCAGGGAAGTATCGAAATAGAAGGAAATGGAAACAGCGGCGGATTAATTGTTTATCAGAACGGGCAGTACTTTAGAAACGAACCTTTTGTACCGCAGGAGACGCGTCTAATTAGCCCTGCCGCAAACAGCAGGATTCGCTTTAACGAAAATCGCCCTGTTGTTCACTTTACATGGACAGAAATCGAAAATGCATCTTTATATACATTAGAAGTCAGCAGTGACAGAAACTTTTCTAATCGAATAATTAATGAAAATATTTCTACCGCTTTTTATACAGCTTCCGATCTTGAAGACGGTTCGTATTATTGGCGTGTAAGACCTGATTATAAAATGTTTCCTGCTCATTCGGGTCTTTCAGATTTTACAGAACCTTCGTTTTTTAGAATAGAGAAAACTACCGAGAATCTAAACGCAGAAGGACTGAGTTTTGCCCAATGGTTAGCTGCAGAATCGCCTCAGACCATTGCAGTACCTGCGGCTTTGCCAGTTGTTTCACAGCCAACAGCGGCAGCTGTTGCTCCAAGACCTGCGCCGACGCCCGCTCGTTCCGCACAGCCTTCGTTCTTACCTGCTCCACGAATTTTAAGTCCTGTTAACAATGCAACCTTTGGTCTTGAGGAGTTACGCGCGCAAAGAACAATAAACTTTAGCTGGTCTCCTGTGAGCGGAGCAAACGCTTATAACTTTGCGCTTTATCGTCAGGCGCCTTCGGGCAGACAGCAAATTGTCCGAATGACATTAAACAGAACAAATTATACATTTGAAAATCTTCCTGTATTAGACAGGGGAACTTTTGTCTGGCAAGTTGAAGCTGTAAGACAGGGAAATAGAGGAGTGGAGCAGCGCGGAAGAATAGCCGAGAGCACATTTATTATTGACTTTCCTTCTCCGGGCCCTGTACATATAGAGGATACAGGAATATTGTATGCCCAATAATAGGCAAAAGCTGCATTTATTAATTGCAATTTTAATTTGTTTTACTCATTCTCTTTTTGCGCAAGATGAAAATGTTCACCGGTTTGCATGGAGCAGCGAAAATGCTTTTATGTATGAAGTTATCTTTGAAAGATTCGAAATAGAAGACGACAGTTATATAGAAATTGAACGTATTACTACAAAAGAAGAATTTGTCGAACTTTCGCTGCCTGTCGGGTACTACAGGTTCAGGGTAATTCCGTATGATGTTCTCGAAAAGCCAAGTGAGCCTTCTGATTGGGAATACTTCGAAGTTATCCGCAGAGTTGATGGAGAGCCGGGGCAGGAACTAAAAATTGAATTTGATGATAGACCTGAGCCGGAAGAACCTGAAACAGAACCTGAACCTGAGCCCAAACCCGAACCAATACCTGAACCAACTCCTGCACCTGAGCCCGAGCTCGCACCTGAACCAAAGCCCGTATCAAAATCGGATACAATAATTAATATAAGCGCGGCTTGGTCGCCTATGCTGCCGATTTACGGACATGTTTTTGGCGAAGATTTTTCTGTTGCAGGAGTTACCGCGCGGGCAAGCATTGCTTTTAAAACGCCATTTAATATTCATTTAGGACCTGAGTTGTCTGTTACATATGACGCCGGCGAAAACACTATTTTAACTGCAGGGTTAAATCTGCTTGCTGTCAAGTTACTGCCAAACGAAAAAATAGCGATTGGTTTTAGAATCGGCGCGGCTTACCCTGTATTGCCCGAAGGCATTGACGATATAATTGCCGCATTCGGCGCATTCGGCAGATTTTATTTTACGGACTTTTTAATGCTGGAAGCAGGATTTGATTACTCCAATATTTTCGGCGAACCGCACAGCGGCTGTATTCGGCCGTTTATTGGTATTGGGCTTCAGTTTTAGCTTTAATTCAATATTGCGTTTAAAATATATAAAGTAATGTTATAAAGACCATGGGCAATCGCAATGCCGTGGAGCGAATTATACCGTAAAAACATGAACCCAAGGAATGTTCCGGAAATAACTGCATTTAAAAAACTCCATGGCCCTGCATAAATGTGACAGACAGAAAATAATATTACAGAAAACGCCAGAGCCGAGGAAGCGCTGAGGTTTAGTTCTTTTCTTTTGGACAGCAGGTAAAAGCGGAAAAAGCTTTCTTCGAGGTAAGCGGCTAAAAGACAGGATAGGCTAAGTACAGCCCACCCTGCGGCTGTTGACGGAGAATGCAGTATTATTTTCGAAGTTCCGCCGATATATATAGAGATAAGCGTTATTGAGCTGCCTATTAATAAAAGGCACGGGTAAGTGATAAAGCCGGAAATCAGGTCTTTTTTTCCGAGTCTTGCGCCCCAGTAATCTATCTTCCATGTCTTTATTAAGAGGTACCAGATTAAAGCAAGAGAGGGGATTATGTTCAGAACGATTCTTAAGGCTTCTCCCAATACAGAAAAGCCCTGCGCTTGCGAAGGCGCGCCCAGTATTTGGGCTGCAGAAACTGAAAAAAACAGGAGAATATAAAGGATAATGGCTTCGATATATATACCCATATTTTTATTTTTGTATTATAATGAAAAACATCAAATTGTTCATGTGGGCGGGGTGAAACATTGATACTGTTTCTTGTATTTACAGCTGTAGCTCTCGTTATCGCTATTTTCCTTACGCAAAACAGGGAGATGTCAGGCAACTGGCTCCAGTTTTTTGCTAAGGGTAAAGAAGCCGGTTTTACTATCAAAGATCTGGAGCAGCTTAGAAAGCTGGTTGCAAGCTGTCAAATAAAAGATCCTATATCCATATTTAAATCTCAAAAACAGTTCGAAATTATTATCCGCTCTATGGTCAATACTGTAAGGCTGTCCGGAGAGCATAATGATCCGGCGACACAGTATTTTCTTTCCAAGCTGTTTGATTATTTTAAAAAAATTGAAATGGAATCTTCTGAGCATAAATTAAAAATTTCCAACTCACGGCAGATAAGCGAAGGACAGATACTGCGCGTATTGGTTGCCGGAACCGGCGTATATAAATCCGAAGTTGTTAAAAATTTTGGTAATTATTTAACAATAGCCCGTCCTGTCAATACCAAGAATGCCGCTTCTATGCAGTGGCATGGCGTTAAGATTTCTGTTTATTTTTGGCGCGAAGATGATGCAGGTTATGTTTTTGACAGCGAAGTAATAGACGAAGTTTTTTCTAAGGGGATATCTTCGTTAAAAGTTGAACATAACGATTCGCTTTTTAGAACGCAAAAACGAAAATCGCTTCGTGTTAAATTTAGGAAGGCGGCGTTTTTATATCTTATAGCAGAAGACGATAATCCTCACCGGCTGGAAAAATCGGCTGGGCTTCGGTGTATGCTGGAAGATATCTCTGATACAGGCTGTGCATTCATGGTGCATGGTCAGGCTTCTGCAGGGCTTAGGTTGAAAGTTCAATTTTCTTTAAACAGGATACCTATATGCATTCCGGCTACTGTTCGTTCTGTAGAGTATAACGAATCAACAAATTCTTCTCTTGTACGCATGGAAGCAGATCCGCTTCCCATAGGAACGCGCAATCATATCCTTTGCGAAGTATTTGATATGCTGCCGGAAGAAGACGAAGATGAGCTTCCGTTCCGCGTATTGGAAGAAGAAGCTGATGAAGAGGTTAAGAATGCGTAAATTGTTTTTCTTAATTGTTTTGATTGTTTTATTTTCTTCGTTTGTTTTTTGCGAAGAAGAGCAGGAGCCGGCTGTGCCGCCAGTCGTGTCATTGGCTCTACCGGCGGCAGATATGCCGATTGCAGATATCGATGATCCAGAAGTTCTTTGGACACAATTTCTTTTAACTTCTAATACAGAAAGAATGACAGAGATTTTAGCTGTTCTCGGTACTACGGGAAAAGGAAACCGCAGAATTGTAAATAATCTTAACGATTATTTAATGGGGCTAAATCTTTTGTTTAGATCCGGAGTGGCGGCGCATTATACATTAGTATCTGCATGTATTTCTGCAATTATGGAGCTTGGAGACAGTTCTTCTTACCCCGCTCTTTTTTCTGTTCTCTATGCAGGTTATCCCGAAGTTATCGCGAATGAAGCATTGGGCGCAATGGAAGAGATTCCCGGGAATCTGTTTCAGTTTTTATTAAATGTTGTGGTAAATAATCCGCCAGAAGAAAAATTTGCAGCTTTTAGATCAGGCATTAACAGCAGGCGTTTAAGTATTTCCGAACGCGGTCAGCTTGCAGAGCACGCGCTTGAACAATCCCTTGCAGATACAGAAGACAATGTGTATTTACTTTCTCTGCGTTATGCATCTGTTATATCTCTTACCGGTCTAAGATGGACACGCGCCAACGCTCTTGCAATCAGGCATTATTACCGCGTGCAGTCGGATTTTCTTCATGACAATGTTTCTAAACAGTTCTTTATAGAAGCAATCGCATGCCTTGGCGCTGTTGGAAATTCTGATGCGGCTCTTGTGCTTGGTTTACAGCTGGGATTAATTAACGCCAGAACAGAGACCACAGGCGCTTTTGATCCGGATATTACAATGGCAATTGTTCAGGCTCTCGGCAATATTGGTTTCTCCGCCGTGTTTGATCATCTTCTTTACATCGGCACCTTGGCGTATCCCGAAGATATTCAAACGGCAGCCAGAGAAGCTGTAGCGCGCCTGCGATGGTAGATTCGTTGATAGAATCTTCTGTAAAACCGCTTATAAAATTTTTAACAAATATTCCTCCTTTGATATGGGCTGCTGTTGGAACAGCAGTTGGTTTTTATTTTTTATTTAATGTGCATTATATTTTTGTTATTTTATTAATAGTTTTCTTGATCGGGCTTTTTATTTTTTCATTAATTCTTAAATCATTTTTAAAAACGTCAATATGTTCTGGTTTTTTAATTGCCGGATTAATACTTGGATTGTTTTCCGCTTTTAACGGTTCCAATAATATTAATTTTGGAATCAAGATAGAAGAAGTAATTGCAATAGAAGGTTTATTAAAAGAAGATCCGGTTGTTGTTTCGGGCGGCAGTATAATGGCGGATGTTTCTCTGCGCAGAAGCAAAGGGCAGGGATTTACGGTAAGCTCAGACGGTATTATTACAGTTTTTTTTCCAAAAGAAAGCGCTGCAAGAATAAAAGAATTTGGGAGAGGAGCGGCAATTTATGCAGAAGGCTCTCTGCGTTCTACTGCATGGGGTTTATCATTCAGCGCTGATTCATTGCATGTTACAGAGCCCGCGCCCGCAATCGAACAAATGCGTACTAGGCTCAGGTTAAACATTATAAACCGTTTCGAAAAAACACAGTTCGGCGGATTATCGCTTGCTTTGCTTTTTGGAATCAGGGATAACCTTGATTCACAATACACATCGCTTTACAGAGAAGCCGGTTTGTCTTATATTTTAGCGCTTTCTGGAATGCACCTGGCGATAATCGCCGCGCTCATTTCTTTTTTATTAAAAAAACCGCTTGGTCTTAAAGGGTGCGCAATTGCGGGCGCTGTAATAATTGTGCTTTACTGTCTTTTTACAGGTCCAATGCCAAGCCTAAACCGCGCAGCTTTAATGTATGTTATTGGAGTTATCACAATCCTTTTTAATTTTCCAAATAAAGCAATGTCAGTTTTAGCCCTTTCATTTATTATTCAAATTATTATTACGCCTGCCGCGGGGAGCTCTCTATCGTTTGTTTTATCGTATTTAGCAATGCTCGGTATTCTTATAATAGGAAAAAATCTTTCAATGCTGCTGGAGGGTAAAATACCAAACTTTCTCTTGCAGCCGCTGTCTGTTTCGTCAGGAGCGTTTCTTGCAACAGCAGGTGTTTGCAGTTTTACTTTTGGAACAATCGCGCCTATCGGCATTATTGCAGGCCTTGCGATTGTTTTGCTTACAGCTGTTTTTATGATAGGCTCAATTATATGGCTTTTATTAGATCTGATTTCTATTTCTGTTTTACTAAATCTTCCTCTTCATTTTTTATACAAGCTGATGGAAGCGATAGCAGCTGCAGCGGGAAAAGTTCCCGGTATTACTGCAAATTCATTTTTGGTTTTAGCGATGTCGGCTGTTTTAACCGCTCTGATTGTTGTTCTGGAAAACAGGCGTAAAACAAAAATGTTAAAATTACTTTCTTTTAGGGTATCTTAAATATGATTAATTATAATTCGGCTTCGGCTTTACGGTCTTTTCTTGACAATGAAGGGCTTGGAATGCAAAAAAAGTTTGGACAAAACTTTTTAATTAATCCTCATGTAAGAAAGAGTTTAATAGACGAGTTGGGCTCAAAGGAAGGGGAGGAAGATTGGGAAATTGGTCCCGGAATCGGCGCAATGACAGCTATGCTTTTAGAACAGGGGTTAAAAGTAAAAGCCTTTGAGATCGATCACGGTTTTATAAATGTTTTAAAAAAATTGTTTGGGAGCAATGGTAATTTTACTCTTATAGAAGGCGATGTAATGAAAACTTGGCAGAGTCAGCCGCCGTCTCAATTTTTACTTGGTAATCTTCCTTACAATATAGCGGCTGCTTTTTTGGCAGATCTAATAGAAAAGGAAAGGGTTTTTTCGCGCATTGTTGTTACAGTGCAAAAAGAAGTGGCGCTGCGCATGGCAGCCGCCGCAGGGTCGCAGGATTATTCATCTTTTTCTGTACTGTGCGCCAGCGCCTACAAAGTAAAACCGTTAATGTTAATACGAAGGGATTCGTTTTACCCCAAACCGAATGTAGACAGCATGGGTGTTTTGCTGGAAAGCAAAAACAGTCCTAAGTGCCCTGCAGGTTTTTTTCCGCTTGTACGCTCTCTTTTTGCTTCGAGGCGTAAAACTGTTAAAAATAATTTAAAGGTATTTGTCTCATCGGCAGAAATCTGCGAAGCTGCCCTGCGGGAAACCGGAATAAACGAAAATGAACGCGCAGAAAATCTTGAGCTTGACGCTTTTTTATCACTTGCAAAAACCATTAATAATATGCGAAAATAGAAAACGAATGGTTATTGCAGGCAATATAGCTAAAATAGAAGAGAGGATTCTTAACGCCTGCAATAAGGCAGGCAGAAAGCGGGAAGAAATAACCCTTATGGGTGTTTCTAAATTTATTCCGGTTAATCTTATCGAGGAGGCGTTTAACGCGGGTGTGCGTTATTTTGGAGAGAGCAGGGTAAAGGAAGCTGTAGAAAAACTTGAAGGTTTTAAAATTAACCGCAAAGAAGCGCAGATTCATTTAATCGGTTCTCTTCAGCGTAACAAAGCAAAAAACGCCGCAATGTTTTTTGACTGCGTTCAGTCTGCAGACAGAAACGAGCTGATTGCCGAGCTGGAAAAACATTCGCAATTGCGAAGCAAAAAGTTAGATGTTCTGCTGGAACTGCATACGGGAGAAGAAACAAAAAGCGGTTTTGAGAATTTGGATGCTCTTTTTAAAGCGGCAGAAAATCTTTTGAGCTGCAAAAAATTGCAGCCGGCGGGGCTGATGACAATGGCTCCTTTTACGGATGATAAAGAGGCGGTGCGCTCTTCTTTTAGGCAGCTTGCAAAAGCGCAGGAAGAAATGCAAAAGCGTTTTCCGCCGGCGGAGAACTGGGCTTGTTTAAGTATGGGTATGTCAAATGATTTTGAAACAGCCATAGAAGAAGGTTCAACTTTGCTGCGAATCGGCAGCGCGATATTTAAAGGTTAAATAACAGTAAATGAAAAGAATTGTTTTTTTATTGATTTTGTTTTCTCTTTTTTTTACATCTGTTTATAATACGTATGCCCAAAATAATAGATTAAACGTAAATGAGCCGACTACTGTAACATTTGATCCGTCAGAAATGTCCCAATGGGCGAGGGATGTTAGACGGTTCGAGATAATCGCGTTTGGGACTTTTCCGTTTTCATTGTTTGTTGTTTCGTTTGTTACGGACATGATCCGCTGGAACAACGCAAACGGTATGGATTTTTCGGAACAGGGACGGCGTTATGCTCCTTGGCCGTTAAAATCCGCAGGCGCGATCGAAATGTCCAATGATGAAATTTTTAGGACATTTTTTATAGCCGCCGGCGTTTCTTTAACGCTTGCGCTTATTGATTTAATAATTACAAATACAAAAAGAAACAATGAACGCCGCCGTGTAGAAAGCACGCCTCCCGGCTCTATCGATATCGAAAGAATACCTTACGGCGAACCGGAAGAAGATGAAAGTTAATGCCTTGTTATTCTTGTATCATTAGAGACATTAAAGAAAAAAATATTCTATCTTTAAGGCTTGATAGGTATATATCAGAAAATATTAATTTGCTTTCCCGTTCGCAGATCAAAGCAAGAAACCTTAAAGCAATAGTAAACGGAAAAGAAGTTAAAGTTTCCAGACTGGTAAAAAACGGGGACAGCCTTGAATTAAACTGGGAAGATAATCCTCCTATGGATATTGTTCCGCAGGATATTCCGCTTAATATTATTTTTGAGAATGAAGATTGTATTGTTGTAAACAAAGAACAAGGCATGGTTGTTCATCCGGGTGCAGGCAACAGGCAGGGCACTCTTGCAAATGCGCTGTATTACCGCATTCTAAAAAAAGGCGCCGCTGACGTGGGCTGCGCCGCTAACGCCGGCAGTCTTCGTCCGGGAATAGTTCATCGTCTTGATAAAGATACATCCGGTGTTATAATCGCCGCTTTTAATGAAGAAGCGCATGCGTTTCTTGCAGAACAATTTAAAGCGCGCGTTACATTAAAAAAATATGTTGCAATTGTTTTGGGAGTTCCAAAAGAAACAAAAGGCAAAATAGAAACGCTTCATTCAAGAGACCCAAACGATCGCAGGCGTTTTAAAGTTTCTGCAAACGGAAAAACCGCCGTTACTTTTTATAAAGTTATCAAAAGCTGGGGGAAGTATTCGCTTTTATCACTGCGTCCGCGCACCGGGCGTACACATCAGCTTCGTGTGCATATGCGTCATATAGGCTGCCCGATTCTCGGAGACCCGGTTTACAATAGCGCGGACAAACAGTTTCCCAATGCGGCGCTTATGCTTCATTCAAAAAGTCTTGCTATCATTCTGCCCGGCGAAGCAAATAAACGTATTTTTTCTACTGATAAACCGCAGCGTTTTATCGATGTAATAGAAAAATTAGACAGGATTTATAAGCATGAATAATATTAAAATTGAAAATCTTAATATCGAAAATATTAAAATCGAAAATCCTTGTATTATCAAAGAGACAAACGATTACGCTGTTGTATTTAAGCCGCCAAAAATGCACTGCGCTCCCGGTAAATACGAATATACTCTGCTCGATTGGTATAAAGCAAACTCACATAAAGTTTTTGATATAATGCACAGGCTGGATTACGAAACGCATGGACTCGTATTGTTTGCAAGAAACGAAAAAAGTTTTAATTTTTTTAAGGAGCTTCAGGATAATGGAGAGTTTATAAAGGGATATTCGGCTGTTTGTTCAAACTTTGATAAACTTCCAATACCAGAACTTCCCCATACTATTCAAAGCTATTTTCGTTCCTATGGTCCCGGCAGAAAAATCGTTCGTCCTGTAACGGAAATTCCGGAAAATAATAAAAGGCGCAAAGAGATCGCAAAAGATAAGGGCGGTTTTTACAAAACAGAAATAATTGATATAAACAATAATGTTTTTACGCTGCAGTTAAAACGCGGGTTTAGGCACCAGATAAGGTGTCATCTTTGTTGGATTGGGTTTCCTATTTTAAACGACCCATTGTATCCGCAGACAGAAACCGCTGTAAATGAAGAATCTGGACAAAAGGCGCTTGCATTAAAAGCGCATGCGCTTTATTTTGCAGACCCTGTAAGCGGCGGGCGTATAGAATGCAGAATTCCGCCATTGGAATAAAAAATAAAATTGTACTATAATAAAGTATGAAAAATGTCTTCTTTATTGGGATAAAAGGAACCGGTGTCTGCGCCCTTGCAGAACTCATGCATAATGCGGGTTTAGATTGTTCCGGCAGCGATATACCCGAAGAATTTTATACAGACACAATTCTTAAAGAACTTAATATTCCCGTCTATGAAGATTTTGATAAGGACCGTATTACAAAAGATATTGACCTTGTTATTTATTCTGCCGCTTACAATGCAGAGACCAATCCGCAGCTTGCAAGAGCTTATGAACTGGAAATCCCCGCTCTCAAGTACACAGAAGCTCTCGGTGCATTTTCTGCCCGTCATGATTCAACCGGTGTTTGCGGCGTTCACGGAAAAACCACTACCACTGCAATTTGCGGAACGCTTGCAAGAGCTGCGGGTATTCCTGCGCAAGTTCTTGTAGGTAGCGCCGCGCTTGATTTTGGCGGCAGGTCTACTCTTAGTCTGGGTGATAAATATTTTATTGCAGAGACCTGCGAATACCGTAAGCATTTTTTATCTTTTTCTCCAAAACGAATTATAATTACTTCTGTAGAAAGCGATCATCAGGATTTTTTTCCTACATACGAATCTATAAGAGACGCGTTTGTTGAATACTGCCGTCTTTTGCCAAAAGGAGGGCAGTTGATTTACTGCGCTGATGATCCCGGCGCAAGTGAAACAGCACAAATTATTAAAAACGATAACCGCGGGATAGAAATTATTCCTTACGGGTTTACAGCGCCAGGCGATTTTAGAATTACATCTTATGATGTAAAAGACGAAAGAAGCGTTTTTTCTGTAGCGGGGATTCCGGGTCATATTAAAATGCGTATTCCGGGAAAACATCAGGCGTTAAATGCCGCCGCCGCTATTGCTCTAACAGTTTCGCTTGCAAAGAACGAAGGCGCTGATTCGCTCAGCGATGAGCAGACAGCGTCAATTAAAAGCGCGCTGGAAAACTTTAAAAGCACAAAGCGCCGGAGCGAAATTATCGGAGAAGCAGGCGGTATTCTTTTTATTGACGACTATGGACATCATCCCGCCGCTATTAAAACCACACTGGAAGGGATAAAAAGTTTTTACCCAAAACGCAGGTTAATTGTAAGTTTTATGCCGCATACTTATTCTAGGACAGCCGCTCTTTTGGATGAATTTTCTTTTTGTTTTAATGACGCAGATGTAATGTTTTTTCATAAGATTTATGCTTCTGCAAGAGAAAATTATAAAGGCGGCGTTAACGGAAAAACATTGTATCAGAAAACAGCAGATGTCCGCGGAAGAAAAAAAACTTGTTATATAGATGAAGTTGATGAAGCTTTTGCGCCTCTGTGTGAAATATTAAAGCCAGGTGATATATTTTTAACTCTCGGCGCGGGAAACAACTGGCCGCTCGGCGTTAAACTTTTTAAACATTTTAGTTCCAATTGAGAGGTTTAATATGGTTAGCATGACAGGTTTTGCGTATAAGGAAATAGCTGCACAGGATTTTTCTGTATCTATAGAAATAAAAGGCGTAAACAGCCGGTATCTGGATATTTATGTAAATCTTCCGCCGTTTCTTTCTATGTGCGAAGGAAAGATAAGAGAGATGGTTTCTTCTTTCTGCGGAAGAGGAAAGATAGAAGTCTTTGTTAAAGTGCGTGAAAAAGATGTGCCTGTAAACATTAATATTAATAAAAGCGCGGCAAAATCATTTTACAGCGCAATGCTGGAAATTGCAAAAGAGCTTGGAATAAAAGAAAAACCCAGTCTTCATTCTTTATTAAAGATAGAAAGCGTTATAGAGATAGAAAAAGATCGTGATATAGAAAAATACTGGGCTCAGATAGAGCCTATTGTAAAAGAAGCCGTACAGGTCTTTTGCAATGAACGTGAAAGGGAAGGAAAACATACACAGGCCGAAATACTTTCATATCTTGATACAATAGAATCATCGTTAAATAAGATAAGTTCTTTTGTTCCCGTGATAGAACAGACTCTTAAAGACAATATAAAAACCCGTTTTAACGAAATGCTGAATAACAATATCGATGAAAATAGAGTGCTGGCAGAAACAGCCGTGCTCCTTTTAAAATATACGATCGCAGAAGAAATCTCACGGCTTTCTTCGCATATCGGCGAGTTTAGGGCAGAAGCAGAAAGAAACCCCAGACCGGGAAAAAAACTCGATTTTCTTTGCCAGGAATTAAACCGGGAAATAAACACAATTGGCTCAAAGAGTGCTATAATAGAAGTAAGCAGTGAAACCGTAAGAATGAAAGAAACTCTGGAAAACATAAGGGAGCAGCTGAGAAATATAGAATAAGGAGCTTTGAGAACGGATGAAGAAAGATATTAAAATCGCCATTTCCGGAAGAAGCGGCTGCGGCAATACTACTGTCAGTAAAATGATCGCAGATCTCCTTGGTTTGCGTTTTATTAATTTTACATTTCGTTCTCTTGCAGAAGAAAGGGGACTTGATCTAAAAGACATTCTTGAACTTGCTGCAAAAGATGATTCTATAGATAAAGAAGTTGATATAAGGCAGGTTCAGATTGCACTTGAAGAAAACACAGAAGAAAAAACCGGTTGTGTTCTTGGTTCGCGCCTTGCAATCTGGATGTTAAAAGAAGCTGATCTAAAAATCTATCTTGACGCAAAACCGCAGACAAGAGCCGAGCGTATCGTAAACAGAGAAGGCGGAAATCTGGAAGAGGTTGCCGCTTTTACTGCAGAACGCGACAGACAGGATCATGGCAGGTACTTGCGTATTTATAATATTGATACTGATGATTATAGTTTTGCAGATTTAATAATTGATACTGATAATATTAATCCTCAGCAAATTACTGACATTATTGTGCAAAGAGCAAGGGAAATAAAATGATAAAAGGCGTAAACCCGCCGCTGCATGTAAAACCGTCTTCTGCGCCGCCGACAGCAAAATCTTCTGTTTCGGTCTCTGCTTCACCTTCAATGCAGTCAGTTCCGCGCGCGGCAGTGCCGCAGAGTGCGGCGCCGCACTCTGCGGCAACATTAGCGGCTTCTGCAGGACTTCCTGCCGACAGGCTTTCGTCTTCGATTATATCGTTTGCGAGATTCTTTCAGCTGCCCTTAAAACCGCAGATTTTGGCAGATATACGCCGTCAGGCATTTTCCGCGCCGCAGCCGGCACAACAAACAACAGGGCAGCAAACAGCGGCACAGCAAATAACAGCGCAAGTGCGGGAGGCGTTGGCTCTCTCCGCTGCCGCCGCAGAAAGCAAAGGAACAGAACTGCAGTCCAAAGCTCTTGAATCATATGCTGCGGCAGTTGATCCGGATTTGCGGCGTCATCAGAAAGAACACCAGGGAAAACGCAATAAAGAAAGAAACGAAAAGGATGATAAGACAACAATAAAAACCGGTTCTATAACCGCGGATATATTAAAAAAACTGGTTTTTGATTATTCCAAAGATGACGAGCTGCTTGAAATTCTAAACAAACTGCCGGGAAAAAATGGGCAAAGATGGGTTGTGCTTCCTTTCGATTTTATTAATGACGATATTCAATACAAGGTATCTATGAGAGTTCTGCTCGATGGAGATAAATCTTTAAACAGAGCGGTTTATATGTTGTTGGATATTTGTAACTGTGATCTAGATAAAAGATGGGTTTTTATTTTAGAATCCGCAAACGAAACGCCTGCAAAATTGTGTGTTTATTTGCCTCAGCAAGTGTCAAAGGAAATAACTGAGCAAGTTAGGCAGGAATTATCACAGGTTCTTGGTGTTTCAATAGAGAATATATCGATAAAAACAAATACAGAGTCATTCCCATATGAGGGAGATTCCGGTGATTATATGCCTTCTGTCGATGAGAATATATAGATGAGAATGTATAAATGAGGACAATTGAATGAAAAAGAAAAAAACAGCATCTGCGATTGGCTATGAAACCGGCGATATTGCGCCTGTGCTGTTGGCTGCCGGCAGGGGGCATAAGGCAGAACAAATAATAAGCATAGCAGAAGAGGCGGGAATCGCTGTTGTAGAAGACGCGGCTCTTGCAGCTTTGCTGGAAACAAGCGCAAAACCGGGCGATTATATCCCTCACTGGTGCTGGGAAGCAGCCGCAAAGGTACTTGCGTTTGTAATGGAGCAGGAAAATAAGGGGAAAAGGGGCTATTGACTTTTTCTGCCATTTTTGTAAACATAAGGTAAATAGCGGCTGTCGTATAACGGCTATTACCCTAGCCTTCCAAGCTAGAGACGTCGGTTCGACTCCGATCAGCCGCTTACAGCGTCTGCTTCGTCAGCCGCTCGATATAAGCGTCTGCTCCGTCAGCCGCTTACAGCGTCTGCTTCGTCAGCCGCTCGATATAAGCGTCTGCTTCGTCAGCCGCTCGATATAAGCGTCTGCTTCGTCAGCCGCTTAGTAAAGTGTACAAGGGTCCATAGCTCAGCTGGTTAGAGCGCTTGTTTTACACGCAAGATGTCCGCGGTTCGAATCCGTGTGGGCCCAAAGTAAACGGGAGGTAAAAATGAAAAAATTATTTTATATCTGTTTGGCGTTTGTTTTATTGCTGTCTTTTTCCTGCGAAAGAAAAACAGATGATCTTGGTCCCATTACCGATATGGGAGTAACTGTTCGTCTGCTTACCGATTCTACAGGTGTAGATGATAAATCCTTTAATGCCGCCGCTTGGAGAGGTATTCTGGAATTTTACGGAGATTCTTGGGCAAACCAGAGACAGAGAGGCAGAGCATACGACTGGGTTACTGCCACAGATCAAAGTATGTATATTCCCAACCTTAGACAGGCAACTGACGAAGGCTACGATTTAATTGTCGTTAATGGCTTTACATGGGACGGCGCGCTGACACAGGTTTCCAATGATAATCCAGATCAAAAATATTTAATTGTTGACGTCGATTGGGTAGAAGCCCAAAATGTTATGCAGGCGACTTACGCAGAAAACGAAGGTTCATATCTTGTCGGCGTTGCGGCTGCGTTAAAAGCGCTGGAAGACGGTATCGAAAATCCGCGTTTTGGTTTTATCGGCGGAGTACCCGGAGCTGTAATTACAAAATTTCATGTAGGTTATGTTCAAGGTATATTATCCGTAATTCCTAATGCGCAGATGGTTGATTACTATGTAAACAGCTGGAACGAACCCGGGCACGCAAAGATTCAAGCTATGACTTGGTACGATTCCGGTGTATATGCGATTTTTTCCGCGGCTGGTAACAGCGGTAACGGAACAATTGCTCAAGCGAGAGAATACCGCGCGGCAGGCAGAAACGTCTGGGCTATCGGTGTAGATTCCGATCAGTTCGAAGACGGACTGTACAATGCCACAGAATCTGCTGTACTTACATCGATGATTAAGCGGGTAGAAAGCAGTGTTCTATATGCGCTTAATGAAGTTAGAAATGGTACATTTGCTCCCAAGGTTATTGTATTTGATTTAAAAGCCGATGGTGTTGGTTTTTCTGATGCTAATCCGGCTTTGAGCAGGGATATTGTTGCCGCTCTCGAAGTTGTCAAAGGACAAATTTCCAGCGGCGAAATTGTAGTTGCGGCTACTCTTGCAGAAGCTATGCGGCTGCCCGGCTTTCCGCGAAACCTAAGAGCGATTGACGACTAGAATAAAAAAGATTGAAAATAAAATTCTAGAAACATTCACCGGCTCTAATGCGGCGGTTTCCGCTCTTGTTGTGTTTCTTGGTTTTTTTGTCGCCACTTTGATTCTCTTTATAATCGGAAGAAACCCTGCCGGCATGTATCAGGCAATTTTACAAGTTGTAAGCGGTTTTGATTCACGGCGCGGAACATGGAATGTGCGTTATATCGGCGAATGGCTTGTTGTTTCTATGCCGCTTATTCTCTGCGGTTTAAGCATGGGATTTTCTGCGCGGGCAGGGCTTTTTAATATCGGAGCGGAAGGGCAGTACATTGCAGGTTTAACTGCGGCGCAGATAATAGCTCTTTCGTTTCCTAAAACATTTATTTTTCCGGTGTTAGGCGCTATCGTAATCGGATCTATGTGGGGCAGTATTGCCGGTTTTTTTAAAGCAAGGTACAGGGTCTCAGAAGTTGTAACCACAATTATGATGAACTATATTGCACTTTATCTGCATCGTCTTATTTCTTTGAGGATTCCCGGAAGCACTACATTTAAAACGCCGGATTATGCCGAAGCAGCTTCTCTTTCCAATTCTTTTCTTGCATCTATTACAAATAATTCCAGGCTTAATAACGGACTTTGGTTTGTTATCGCGGCAGTTATAGTTTATTGGCTCGTAATGGAAAAAAGCACTCTTGGGTTTTCTCTGCGCGCGGCAGGTTTTAACAGAGACGCTGCGCTGTACGCAGGAATGCGTGTTAAAACAAATATTACTATCGCTATGGCTGTCTCCGGGGCGTTTGCAGGTCTTGCGGGAGCTGTAGTTACGCTTGGCATATTTACACACGGAAGGATTTTATCTTCGTTCGAAGGTTACGGTTTTGACGGCATTGCAGTTGCGCTTGGAGGAAATTGCACTGCGCTGGGAACAGCAATTATGGGGTTATTGTTTGGAATGTTAAAATCTGCACAGCCCCTAATGCAGTCGCGTCAGATACCAAGAGAAATAGTTTCTATTATAATGGGACTTGTTGTTATTTTTATTGCTTTAAGGCCGGGGATTCAAGTCTTTATTGAATGGCGTTCCAGAGCTATGGCAAAAAAGGAAAAAGAATGACAAACATGCTTCCTTCTACACTGATGATAGTCTCTCCTATTTTAATTGCGGCAATCGGAGGTATGATCTGCGAACGGGCAGGCGTTGTAAACATCGCGCTGGAAGGGCTCATGTCAATCGGCGCAATGACTGCCGCAATTGTACATGTACTGCTGGAATCAGGATTCGGCTTTTCTATTCCATTGGCACTTTTTTCCGCTGCGATTGCAGGCGGATTGTTTTCGCTAATTCACGCGTTTGCTTCTGTTTCATTAAGAGCGGATCAGGTTATTTCCGGTACCGGGATTAATCTTCTTTCTAACGGGATAACAGTTTTTATCTGCCAGCTTGTGTTTAGGATGGACAGGAGCTTAAGTTATAAGATGGGAATGCAGACAGGCGTATTTGGAATTTATCCGACAATTTGGATAGCTCTTTTTATTTTAATTGTTACATGGTTCATACTGTACAAGCGTCCGTTTGGTCTTAGACTCCGCGCTGCAGGGGAACATCCTCAGGCTTTGGCGGCTTCCGGCGTTAATGTTGTTAGAATCAGATATATCGCAATAATTATTTCCGGTCTTCTTGCAGGTCTTGCCGGAGCGTGCGTAGTTTTGACTCAGGACATTCAATTTACAGTTAATACAATTAACGGGAAAGGTTTTATTGCTCTTGCCGCAGTTTCGTTTGGGCGCTGGATTCCGCTGGGCGTACTCGGCGCAAGCCTGCTGTTCGGCGTTTCTTCCAGCCTTGCAATTAATGTTTTTAATTTTAGAGTTTTAGATTTTTTGCCGTCAGAAGTTTTTAATATGCTGCCTTATCTCATTACGCTTATTACGCTTGTAATTTTTTCCGGAAAAGATTATGCGCCCAAAGCAATAGGAAAATCACTTTAATACAACTTCTGTTCTGCCGTATCCGCCGAGCTCAGGCCGTGAAAAGCCAAATTCTGCGACTGCCGGATGTTTTCCCAAATAATCATGAACCCCCTGACGCAGAATACCATGTCCTTTCCCATGAATAATAGAAAAGTTTCTTAGCCCTGACAAAACAGCCGCATCAAGCTGACGGCGGACAAGTTCCATTGCGTCTTCGAATCGCATGCCTCTTATTTTTAATTCATAAACTGCGCTGCTGGAAGCATTATACTCGGCTGTCCAAGAACCTTTTGGGCTGGAATTTGATTTGGATGATTGTGATTTAGAAACAAGAACAAGTTCGGCTTCTGGGAATTTCATTTTTACCGAACCGACTTCTACCATCCATGAGTTATTTTTTTCTGCGCGGATAATTGTTCCTCGCTGTTTAGAAAGCCCTGCAAAAACTTCCATACCCGGTGTAAAGCTTTGTTTAGCGGCAGATTGCTCTTCTGTTTTTAATATTTCCTGACGGATAGCGTTTTCTTCTGTTTCCAGCGCTTCGCTTTCGCTTTCTGCATAAGAAGCAAGTTTGTTTAAATAATCTTTTACTTTTAATGTTTTTTCGCGGTCTATTTCGCCTTCTTTTAATTCGCGCACAAGGTTTTCCAGTGTTTTTCTGCTCTCCCGTAAATATTGGTTAAGCGAACCTATGGATTCTCGTTTTAGTTCGGCTTCTTTTTGGCGCAATTGCAGTTCTTTCAAATCCGCTTTTCTGATTTCTTCGTTTAACTTTATTTTTTCCTGTTCGCTTTTTTTCTCAAGGCCTGCAAGTTCTCTTTGTTTTTGTTCAAGACCCTTGATCATTTCTGAGACATCGGATTTTTCTTCGTCTATATAATTTCTTGCCATGTTGACAATTTCTATATCCAAGCCGTTAGAAGCCGCAATATCAATTGCTCTGCTTTCGCCGGGAAGCCCGTTAATTATTTTGTATGTAGGAGAAAGCGTCTGCGCGTTAAATTCTACCGATGCGTTTTCTACGCCTTCTCTTGTATAGCCGTAGTGCTTTAAAATACCGTGGTGAGTTGTAATTATCATTCTTGAGTTTTTTTCGATAAGGTAATCGATAACAGCCATTGCAATTGCGCCGCCTTCCTGCGGATCGGTACCTGAGCCAAGTTCATCGAGAAGAACGAGTGATTTTTCGGTTGCAGCCGATGTAATAGCCGAAACATTTGTAATATGCGCAGAAAAAGTAGAGAGCGATTGATTAATGGACTGTTCGTCGCCGATATCAGCGTATATTCCGTCAAAGAAAGGCAGAACGCTTCCTTCATCCAGCGGAAGAGCAAGAGCGCTTTGGTTCATCATTGCAAAAAGACCAAGAGTTTTTAACGCTACTGTTTTTCCGCCTGTATTGGGACCTGTTATTATTAATGTGCGTATGCTGCTGTTCATTTCGATATTAATCGGAACTGCATTTTTGATTAATGGATGGCGCGCCTGTTTAAGATAAAGGCTTTTATGCTGGTTTTCGTTTATTGCAAATTTTCCTTTTATTGCAATAGAATATTTTGCTTTTGTTCTTATACATTCAAGTTCTATAATTTTTGAATGGAGTATTTTTAAATCCTGCGCATGGACAGAAATGCTTTCTGTAAGTTCGCGCAGTATTTTATGAATTTCCGCGTCAAGGTTTCGTTTTTCCAAAAGGAGAGCGTTGTTTTTTTCTACAACGTCAAGCGGCTCAACAAAAATTGTCTGGCCGCTGCCTGACGCTTCATGCACAATTCCCGGGATTCTTGAACGGTAATTGATTTTTACCGCAAGCACAGCTCTTCCGTCTCTTTGCGAAGGAAGCGGCGATTGAAGCATTCTTTTATAGTCATCGTCTGCAGAATATCTCGAAACCGCGCTTTTTAAGTCTTTTTCAAGGCCAGCTATTCGCTTCTTAATAGCCCGTAATGCGGGAAGATCTCTTAGGTTCCCTTCTTTATCGATGATTTTAAAAATCTCTGCGGCAGCAGGTTTGCAGTCAAAAAAGTTTTTGTTATCAAACGGATAATGATGTTTTACCAGCCAATTTTTAAATTCTATGCCGCGTTCGATAAATAATCCAACAGCGAGAATCTCATCTAAATCCAAAACAGCGCCTTGTGTTTCTATTTTTGGCAGAAGAAAACCTACAGAAGGCAGCCACAAACGCGGCTCATCATTATTGGATTTAATAATAGAAAATACAGCCCCAACATTTTTTTTAGCTTCGATAAGAGAGTGTTCATCATCATAGAATGGAACAGAATTTTTTATAATTACAGAGGCTTCTTCGCTTAATGAATAAGACGCTGCCTGTTTCATAATTTGCGGATATTCCAGAAGTATCTGAGTTTTTTCTTGGATTGTTTTTTTGCCGGTAGATCTGCTAGTCGTCATTTTCTTTGCCTTTCAGATCATCGATGATACGCAAAAAACTTTCGTATCTGTCCTCGTGAATGACTCCGGCATGAACCGCTTCCATAATTTTACAGCCAAGTTCTTTTCTGTGCGAACATGAAAGCCCAAAACTGCATTTTCCGGCTAAAGGAGAAAACTCGCGCAGATGAAGTATTACTTCGCTTGAGTCAATTCCGTCAGGAATAAAACGCCGTACTCCGGGAGTGTCTATAATGCGGGTTTTATCAGAAAGCTCAAACATTACTGACATTGTTGTTGTATGAACGCCTCTGTCATATTTTTCGTTTATATCCCCTTCTCTTATATCCAATCCCGGCTGCAGCGCGTTTATTACGCTGGATTTACCAACGCCGGATTGTCCTGTTAAAACGCATGTTTTTTTGCTGATTTTTTTTCTTAATTCATCGAGCCCTTCGCCTGTTTTTGCCGAAACCCGTATTACATCGTAGCCAATACGGATGTATTCTTCTAAACGTTCATCAACGTCTATATCATCGTATTCAAGGTCTGTCTTGTTGCAGATAACAATCGCTTCGATTCCTGCAATGTCCGCCTGCATTAAAACTCTGTCCAAAAAACGCGGCCTAAACGGAGGAGATACGGGAGTGCAGAAGCAAAGCGCAATATCTACGTTTGCCGCCAAAAGCTGGCTTGCAGAACCTTTTTGGTTATATCTGCTAAAAAGGTTTTTTCTGTTTTCTACAGAAAGAATCATGCCGGTTTCGGTATTGGAATCGTATTCAATAGTTACAATGTCTCCCGGAGCAAATGGGTTATATAAATTTTCATGGCCTTTTAATACTTTGCCTTTAATTCTGCATTCAATAGTCTTGTCGTTTTTTTCTTCGTTATTCATATTAATGCGGACATTAATAATGTTCCGTGAGCCGCTTATAACAAGACCTTGTAAAGTTTCGGTTTTGTTTTTCATATTGTGTCTAACAGGCAAAGAGCAAAACCCATTTCTGACGAACGGTTATGCCAAGATAAATCTGCAGGTTCTTCTCCGGTAAGAAAAAGCCATGGAACAGGTTCAAAATCAATTTCTGCCCTAAGCTCTCCGTCGTTTTCGTCAAGAAGAAATTCTATTCGTTTTGTAACGCCTTCTAAAGAATCAAGAACTTTTATATCAGGAGCGGATTCTTCTTTAAACTCATCGGTAAGATATAAAAAATGCGTGCAGGCAAGTACAATTGTATCTGCGTTTTTTGATCTAAAAATATCAATATATTTTTTTACTATATTTGATTTTTCTTTTTTTTCTGCAGTATCATAATGCTTTTCTACAAACTCAACCATGTCAGGCGCGGCTACGCCGATAAGTTCATTTTGAGCACCGTCGCTGTTTTCGCAGTCTTCTGCAAGATTTTGGCTGTAAGGGTCTTCTATTGTGCGGGCAGAGCCTAATACACCGATTTTTCCGGTCTTTGTCGCGCTTGCCGCAGGTTTTATCGCAGGCACAGTTCCTACAAAAGGAATGCCCGGGAAACGCTCCCTTAAAGGAGTAAGCGCAGAGACTGCCGCCGTATTACAGGCAAGAACAATTATTTTTGGGTCTGTTGTTTTTATCATTTTTTCTGTTAAAGAGAGAATGATAGAAACAAGTTCGTCTTTATCGCGCGGTCCGTAAGGAAAGTTCTGGCGGTCTGCGAGATAGCAGACTTCTTCCTGCGGATTCTTTTGCATAAAGTCTCTGCAGTAGGGAAGGCCGCCTATTCCGGAATCTATAAATAAGATAGGTCTGTTATTCATATTTATTTAAATAAATCATTAAAAGCGGCTCTGGAAGAGTCCGCTTTATCCTTTTCTTTTGTTTCTGCGCCTGCACTGCGGAGTTTTTCGTTTAGAGAAAACCAGTCGCAGAAATTTCCGCGCTCTTTATCTGCCTGCATTTCCGCATTTGACTCACGGCAGTCACCTCTTGTCCCCGGGAGAAAAAACCTGCAATTTTTGCATGAGCGCAGATCCTTCCCGCAGTCCTGACATCTGAGAGAACGCCCGATAGGTTCGGGATCAGTGATTGGAGAGCTGCAATACCAGCACATGCTGTCATTTTACCCTCTACAAGACTGGTTGTAAAGGTAAAAATATGCTAATATAAGGAAATGTTTATCATTAATCCGTGCGCCGCAGGATGCGGAAGACCTGCAATAACAGGTTATAATCTTTGTTTTATTCATCAGGCAGATCCTGAACAGGAACATTCACGCATTTGCACCTACATAGAAACAAACTTGACCATAAAAGATCTGATTGTTTCCGGCATGCATTTTGAAGGCATTAATTTTTCCGAACATCATTTTTACGGCTGTAATTTTAAAGACGCAGTTTTTACAAACTGTAATTTTTCTTCTATAAAAAGCAGAATGTGTTTTTTTGATTTTGCAGATTTTAAGAACTGCAATTTTTCAAAGTCGGATATTCAATTTGTTTCGTTTGCCGGAGCGGCTTTTCATAATTGTAATTTTGAAGGAACAGAACTGGTTCATGTTAATTTTGAAGGCGCTTCTGTAAGAGAAACATCATTTAATAATTCTAATTTATACAACAGCAGATTTATCAGCGCCGATTTGGTTCATACATCTTTTGCCAACTGCAATTTAAAGAGGGTGTTTTTTGCAAGCGCAAAACAAGACGATGTTTTATTTAAATCGTCAAATACGGCAGAAGCAGTGTTTGAAAGGGAAGAGCAATGAAATTATTTTTTCAGTACTGTTCTTACGGTTTTAGCAATTGTTATATTCTCGGTGCGGAAAACGCCGGTCTCAATCAGCAGAATGCCGCAATCATAGTAGACCCGGGAAACATGGAGCAGGCAATTCTGGAAACAATCGAAGATAATAATTTTGACGTTAAAGCAGTATTGATAACTCATGAACATCTGGCGCATGTCCGCGGTTTGCGTACGTTTAAGCGAATCTATAATGCCGAAGTTTTTGCAGTTAATCAGTCAATAATGGAACATAAAACTGCCATAGTAAAAGACGGAGATAAAATCGTAATCGGCGGTTTTGAGGTCGAAGTTATTTCGATACCGGGGCATTCTTCTGATTCTGTTGTTTATAAGATAGATAATTTATTATTTACAGGTGATGTGCTTACAGCCGGACTTGTGGGCAGTACTGCAAGCGCATACGGAGCTGCCACGCAAATGAACAAACTCCGCAGCCGTCTTTTATCGCTTCCCGGCGATTATGTTGTACTGCCGGGGCACGGACCGCCTTCGACGCTGGAAGCAGAGAGGCGCTTTAATACGGATATCTTTAATTATGAAGAAAGCCGTAATAAGCGTCCCCTCTTTAAGGTTGACCTTCAGTAGAAAAACTATTAACGCTTAATTTTATCGTTTAAACCGAAGCGACTCAAGCGTAGAGTCTCCCCTTATAATGCCAAACCATAATTCTTCGCTTGTTCTTTCGCGTAACACTCTATAGAATGCCGCAATATCATTAACAGTCTGTCCGTTTACCGCGCTGATTCTGTCGCCTTGGCGCAATCCTACGATATCAGCGGGGCTTCCCGAAATTACCTGCGCTGCAAAAAGTCCTTGTGCATTTTCGTCAAGCTGAAGCGATTGCCTTATCTGGCTGTTAAGCGGAATAACAGTAACGCCCGGCCAAAGTCTTCTGTTGTCTGACGCAGCCTGTTCTGTGCGGACTTCTATGCGTACGCGAATTTCCCTCGGCTGCCTGTCTCTTATAACTGTAAATGTCGCATTATCGCCAGGTTTTAAATCGCCTACCATCATCTGAAGCTGCTGAACACCGCGCGCTTCTCTGCCGTTTACATGCGTAATAAAGTCGCCCGCTCTTATGCCGCCTGTGTCAGCGGGAGAGCCAAGAAAAACCTGAGCTGCCAATGCGCCGCGGCGGTTTTCGAGACCAAGACTTGTTATTGCTTCTCTTGTCGGTTCCATTAATGAAACGCCGAGCCAGCCGTATGTTGCCGAACCTGTTTCGATAAATTCATCGATAGAACGTTTAACATTATTTATTGGAATGGCAAAACCAAGACCGACATTTCCGCCGCCCGAGATATTACTTGCGATCCATGTGTTTATGCCGATAACTTCGCCTCTGATATTTACAAGAGGACCGCCCGAGTTACCCTGATTTATAGGAGCGTCAGTCTGAATAAAATCATTTATGTTACCGCCCGGTCCGCCTGTGCGGCCGACTGCGCTTACAATCCCCATTGTTACAGAAAAAGAAAACTGCTCGCCAAGCGGATTACCGATAGCGATAGCCCAGTCACCGACAGCAACAGAATCAGAATCACCCAAGACTGCAAGCGGAATGACATCATTCGTTCTAAAGGAAACGAGAGCTAAATCTTTTCGTTCGTCTTTGCCGACAAGTTCTGCAGTATATTCTCTGCCGTCGCGTGTGGCGACTCTTATCTCTGTAGCTTCGTCAATAACATGATGATTTGTTAAAGCATAATAAATTCCGTTTCGGTGTCTTACAACAATTCCCGATCCGAGCCCCTGCGAACGGAATTCGCGTTCCGGTCCGTTATTCGGTCCCCTGTCACGAGGTCCAAAGAAAAACTCCCACGGAATACCGTTAAAATTAGGCGCCTGCTGACGTCTGACCGAAACTGTTTTTAGTTCGACAACAGAAGGAAGCATTTTTTCGGAAACCGCGCGGAAAGTGGTTTGCAGAGCTTCTGCCACAGCAAGGGCGTCTTCTGGAATTACCACATTGCTCTGCTGAGCCTGTACGCGCGCCTTGGGTGTAGAGCACGAAAACGACAAAAAAGCCAGACAAAAGCCGACAATAACGCCAAAAAGCACCAAATTAAAGATAAAAAGGTTCCTAGACGAGAGTTTTTTCATAATATTCATACTTTCTCCTGATATTCTAGATATGTTCTATATTATAACAAATATATCAGCGAATTAATAGTTACATATGTTCTGATAAGAGCTTCACACAGAGGAAGATGGATTTTCGTACAACGGCTCTGTGTAACTCTGTGCCCTCTGTGGTAAAATTTCTTATCCCTCCGTGTCCTTTGTGCCTCCGTGCCGCCGTGTGAGGTAATTATGAAAACTAACAAAAGGTTCAAGGATAGCGTTTACAGGATAAATAACCACAGAGTACACGGAGTTTTAGGAGTTTTAAGACCAAGAAGAGGAATGCTATATGGAATTTGATACATTAACAGGGAAAATAATCGAGTGCGCTATGGATGTACATACTGCTTTCGGACCTGGATTATAGGAAAATATAAAGTAGGGTTAATTATTAATTATAATGTTGCTTCATTAAAAGATGGCATAAAACGGATTGTAAATTAATTACCTCTCTGTGTAACTCTGTGCCCTCTGTGGTTAAATTATTGGGTCAAATGTGAGGTTCTTCTCGATGTTTTATTCCCTGTTAAACAGCCTTTGACGGTATTTACTATTTTACCAAAAAGCTATAGGCTCCTAATAATGAATAAAAAATATTTAATGGCAATAATTATTACGCTGTTTGTTTTTGCAGCTGTTTCTGCGCCTGTTGCGCAGGCTCAATTGCCGGAAACGCCGCAGCGTACAGAAATCTATATAGCTCCGGTTACAGAGCTAATGTCTTACAGCTTAAGACTGCCTGCGTTAGGCGGCGGTATTGCTGTCGGCGGCGGAGACCGGGTTTCTATCGGCGGGCGCTTTTTTTTCGCGACAGATGCAACAGAACTTTTTACAATGGAACTTACGGTATTTGTAAGATTTTTTGTTTTTGATAACGAAGATATTTCCGGGCTTTTTATTCAGTTAAACTGCGGAGCCGCGGTATTTGAGTACAAAGAAGCAATACAGCTCCCAACCGAAATCGGCTCAATGTCATTCGGCGTTTCTGTAGGCTGGCGGTTTTTAATAACAGATAGTTGGTTTGTAGAGCCTGCCGCAAGAATAGGGTATCCTTTTGGGTTTGCCGCAGGTGTCTCTGCCGGATACAGGTTTTAAATTAATATGAAACATAAAAAAGTTATTATATTAATAGCAGTAATAATCCTTGTCGGTGTTTGTGTATCCTGCGAAAACCCGTTTATGATGGGTGTAGCAGGTGACTATGTTTATAATATCGAAGACTTTGGACGAGGGGCGTATATTAATGTAATAAACACCACCGGCGCTAATTTGTATGATGTGCTGGAATATGACATAGAAGGTGATGGCAGCAACTATTTAATTAACGTGACAGGCAATGCTTATATAAATGAACAAGTTGGTCTGAGTAGTCAAAATTCTATAATTTCTATTCGCGGAGACGGCGGTAATATTTTTTGTAATATTGAAGATAGTCTTTTAAAAATTCAAGGAAGTGCAACACTGATCCTTAGAAATATAACCATAAAATCAGAAAATCCTGGTTTAGCATCATTATTGGACATATCAGAGTCAGGGACAGTCATTATGGAAACTGGAGCACATCTTACCGGTTATGGTTTAGCTGCTGTCTATGTAAGTGATGGTACATTTATGATGAACGGCGGAACAATATATAATTTTAAAAGCGATCATTATAGTAGTAGTGAAATTGTCGCAATTTATACTGACTCCCGTTTTGAAAAAAATAAAGGCGCAATTATTTATGGCATTGATGCACCTGTGGGTTTAAGAAATATCCCAAATTCTAGCTTAGGTTATCATGTAGTTGGTGTCTGGGGTATTTTTGGCAAACATTGCTTTCGCAATACTACTATGGGCGCAAGGGAAAGTCTAAGCATAACTCTCGATGAACTAGGTAGTATTGCAAATCACAGCGGAAACTGGAGCTGGTCGCCGTTTTAATTAAAAAAAGGCAGGATTATAATGAATAAAAAATATTTAATAACAATAATTTTAAGTGTTATCTTCTCTATATTCCTTATATCCTGCGAAAACCCGTTTATGATGGGTGTAGCAGGTGATTATGTTTACAATATCGAAGACTTTGGACGGGGAGCAACGCCAAAGGTTCATTATTTCTCAAGCTTTGCTTCGTTAAGCTCTGAATTAGATTTCATAAACAGCTCCAGTGTTTTTCTTTGCCATGTTATCAATTTATCAGGTGATATTGTAATTGGAGAGACTGATTCATTTAATTTTACTGGGTTAGGCAGAATGATTTCTATTAGAGGCGGCAGAATTATTATTAGTGATGATGCTACCTTAGAAATCGAAAACGGCGCTACATTGATCTTAAGAGATATTACTATAATAAGTGATACTACTAAAGCTGTAGATGTTGGAATGGGAAGCACGCTGATAATGGAAGCCGGCTCCAATATTACTGGTTCAGGTATAGTTGCTGTAGCTGTGTCAGGCGGGACATTTATTATGAACGGCGGAACAATCTATAATTTTAGACGCATCTATGAATTTGCTTATGAAGATGGAGGAATTATAACAATTAATTCTGGTTCACATTTTAGTAAAAACCGAGGAGCGATTATTTATGGTCGAGAAGCTCCGCCCGGTTTAAGAAATACAGTTGATGGTAATGGTAATATTATTTCTGTTATACATAACAATCTTCCATTTCGTGCCCGAAATACCACCGTCGGTGAAAGAGAAACTCTAAGTATAACAATAGACAATAATGGTAATATAACCGGAAACTGGTAGTCTTGCTACTTCAATCTGTAACAATAGACGGTTTCCTTCCTTATATACTATAATGACAGAATACAGGAGTAAGTAATGAAGAAAAACATCCTTAAATTAACAGGTCTTTTATCTGTTATAGCGGTATTATTTGTTGTCGGCGGTTCGGCGGGGGCTCAGAATGCTCAGCCTGCGCAGAGCCGTGTAGACATGATGACATTACCGGCAATGAAAGACCAATTTAGCCAATATTTTATGATTGGTAATATATTCAATCCTTCGGACATTAACGCTTCCGGAGTGACAAACGCCCGGCTCACACGCCACTTTAATGTGCTTACTGCAGAAAACGATATGAAGCCCGATAAAATAGCTCCCACCCGTAATTCGTTCAATTTTGGTACGGCAGACCGTATGGTAAATGCGGCTCTTGCTTCTAATATCAAGGTTGTAGGACATACCCTTTTATGGCACAGCCAGATTCCCGGTTGGCATAGGTCTATTGGGACAAATAATGTTACGCCCGAAGCGGCTCTTCAGACTATGAAGGATTATATAACAAATGTTGTGACCCATTTTAAGGGTAGAATTTATTGCTGGGACGTTTTAAACGAAGCTTTTCCTGACGGCGGTCTGGGCAGCGATTGGCGGACTTCTATGCGTTCGGGAGCCGAAGGGAACCCCTGGTTCATGAAAATAGGCGCGAATTTTGTCTATGAAGGATTCCTTGCAGCTCGTTTGGCTGATCCCGATGCGATTCTCTATTACAACGACTACAATTTAGACCAATCTGCCAAAGCAAGACTCGTGCATGATATGGTAAGAGATGTAAACGCCCAGTATAGGCGGGCATTCCCCAACGAAAGACGCCTTCTTATAGAAGGAATCGGTATGCAGAGCCACCATAATACTAATGTTTCACCTTCTAATATCAGGGCTACTCTCAATCTTTTTAGGACTCTTGGCGTTAAAATCTCGATTAGTGAACTTGATGTGCTTTCTCAGACTTGGAGTCAGTACTCCAGTCGTGCCGCGCTGACAGAAGCCGGAAGTGCAAGAGCTGCCCAGTTATACGGCGAATATTTTACGTTGTTTTTGGAAAATTCTGATATAATCGAACGTGTTACCTTTTGGGGCGTATATGACGAACAAAGCTGGCGGGCAAGGGCAAATCCCCTTATTTTTGAAGGAAGAACAACTTCTTATACCAAACCGGCTTATTTTAGTATAATGGCTGCTCTCGACGCGCATAGAAGGCGATAAGGGAAATTACAAAAAAATCGTAATTTTTTCCTTTCCTATTGACCAAAAATCTCATTTTTGTTATCCTTTTGGGACGGCGTAAAGTGTCCAAAAACAGCTTTTATTAGCTGTTGCCTGCGCCCTTATAGCTCAGTTGGCAGAGCACATCCATGGTAAGGATGAGGTCATCAGTTCGATTCTGATTGAGGGCTGGAACAAATCCCTGTGGGATTTGTTCCAGGGAGTTTTTTCTTCGAAAAAACTCCAAACCTTAATTGACTGAGGAACAGGATAGAGCCCATATAATTATAAGAGGTTTTTTATGGCAAGTAAAAAGACAGCAGTAGAATTAATAGCCCTTCAATGCAGCGAATGTAAAAGGCGCAACTACACTACAGCAAAAAACAGGCGCAATATTCAGGAAAAACTGGAGTTCAAAAAATATTGCCCGCATGACAGGAAACATACGCTCCACAAGGAGACAAAAGTAAAATAAGTAATTAGGCGTATAGCTCAGCTGGTAGAGCGGCGGTCTCCAAAACCGCAGGTCGCGGGTTCGAAGCCTGCTGCGCCTGTACACCTTATTAAGGAGAAATTGTAAGTGAGAAGGATCATTCAGTTTTTTAAAGAGTCTTATGCCGAACTCAGAAAAGTCGTCTGGCCAGGCAGGGATGATGTAGTCAGCTCGGTTAAGGTTGTAATTATTTCTACTGTTATCGTTGCGGCTATTTTAGGCGTTATAGACTTGCTGCTGTTCAGAGGCATAACAGCTTTATTTTAATCGATTGTAAGGTATAAGAAAAAATGGCAACGGGTTGGTACGTCCTGCATACATATTCAGGATATGAGAACAAAATTGAAAAAACTATCCGCATGATGACCGACTCCGGCGAGCTGGACAAAAATGTTGTCTGCGATGTTAAAGTTCCCTGCGAAGAAGTTGTCGAAGTAAAAGACGGAAAAAAACGCACACAGACCAGAAAGTTTCTCCCGGGTTATATTCTTGTAGAAATGGATCTCCCCGATGCAGATATGGGCTGGAAAATGCCCTGTACAAAAATTAAAAAAATTCAAGGTGTTACAGGTTTTGTCGGAACTCCCGCAGACCGTAAACCCCAGCCGCTTTCCGGCGATGAAGCAAGAGCTATTTTACAAAAGTCCGGCGAAATAAAAGGCGAAAGAACTGTACGCACAAGGCAGACTTTTGCCGCAGGCGAACAAGTCAAAATTATCGATGGTCCGTTTGAATCATTTGTCGGCACTATCGAAGAAGTCAACAACGAAAAGAACAAATTAAAAGTGATGGTTGGAATTTTTGGAAGAAACGCACCTGTAGAAGTCGATCTTCTGCAAGTTGAGAAAGTGTAGCTTCGTTAAAACGGTGTTTGCACTTAATATTTTTTTGTGTGGAAGAGGCAGCGATAGCGCTGTCTCGCTAGTCCGGTTTGCCGCCTGACACACCACAAAGGAGATTAAAATGGCAAAGAAAAAAGTTGCAGCGTATATTAAGCTGCAATGTCCTGCGGGAAAAGCCACACCGGCGCCGCCTGTAGGACCTGCGTTAGGCCCTCACGGGGTAAGCGCACCGCAATTTGTCCAGCAGTTTAACGACAAGACAAAGAGCATGGAACCGGGACTCATTATTCCGGTTATCATTACAGTTTATGCGGATAAATCATTTACTTTTATCCTCAAAACTCCGCCCGCTTCGGTTTTAATTAAAAAGACGCTCGGGCTCGAAAAGGGTTCTAAAGAATCCCACAAGGTAAAGGTCGGCAAGATTTCCAGAGCGCAGCTCGAAGAAATCGGCAAAACAAAAATGGCAGACCTTTCAGCTAACGATCTTGACGCAGCCGTAAAGATTATCGCCGGTACAGCCCGGTCTATGGGTGTTGAGGTGGAAAAATGAAACACGGAAAAAAATATAACGAAAGCGTCAAAAAATACGATCCTGCAAACACTTACGAACTTACCGAAGCTTTAAAGCTGGTAAAATCTATGGCTTATGCAAAGTTTGACGAAACAGTTGACTTGTCGGTAAAGCTCAATCTTAAAAAGAGCCAGTCGGTGCGCGATACTGTTGTTCTTCCAAACCAGTTCCGGGGCGAAAAGAAAGTTCTTGTTTTCTGTAAACCGGAAAAAGAAAAAGAAGCGCAGGAAGCCGGAGCTGCATTTGTGGGCGCAGACGATTTAATCGAAAAAGTAAAAGGCGGATGGACAGACTTTGATGTCGCAGTCGCAACTCCCGATATGATGAAAGATGTCGGTAAACTTGGTATGGTGCTTGGCCGCAAAGGTCTTATGCCCAATCCAAAAACAGGAACTGTAACATTCGATCTTAAAGGTACTCTGGCAGAACTTAAAAAAGGCCGCGTAGAGTTTAGAGCGGACTAAACAGGCGTAATGCACCTCGCAGTCGGCAAAGTTTCGATGGATCCAAAAATGGTAGCGGAAAATATCACTGTTGTAATGACAGAAGTCAGGCGTAAACGCCCTGTCGATGTTAAGGGTGAATTTATTCAAACCGTTTCGGTCGCGTCAACGATGGGACCAGGCGTATGGGTTTCCATGAAGGATCAGGAGTAGATTATGGCAATTATAGCAAAAAAAATTCAGGATATAAAAACCAAAGCGATTGGAGAACTTAAAGAATCCTTTGGCAATGCGGAAAATTACATCTTTACCGATTACCGCGGTCTTACTGTTGAACAAATTACAAATTTAAGAAAACAGCTTCGCGCCAAAGATGTAGAGTACACAGTTGTAAAAAATAACTTTGCAAGAATAGCGTTTGAACAAATGGGCACACCTGATGTTTCATCCTATTTGGTCGGTCCGACAGCAGTAGCGATTACTCCCAAGGATGCAAATGAAGTAGCAAAGATTTTTTATGATTTTCTAAAAGAAAACCCTGCGCTTAAAGTAAAAGGCGCATTGGTCGGAGATGTTGTTTATGACGCGGCAAAAACAGAAGCGTTCTCTAAATTACCGGGCAGGCTGGAACTTATTTCTATGCTCATGTCTGTAATGAACGGACCTGCACGCAATCTTGCAACCGCTCTTAATGATGTGCCGTCAAGACTGGTACGTACAGTTAAAGCTGTAGCAGATCAAAAGGGCGCATAAGCGCATAGTAGTGAACAAACCGTCAGGCTTCGAAGCTGTCGTTCCTGTCGGTTTAAATAAAAGACGTTTCGTATGAATCGTTAAATAAAGTTTAGGAGAAGATAATATGGCAGCCACAAAAGAAGACATTTTAGAGTCAATTGCATCAATGACAGTTTTGGAAGTTTCCGAACTCGTTAAAATGATGGAAGAAAAGTTCGGCGTTTCTGCGGCAGCACCGGTAGCGGTAGCGGTAGCAGGAGGCGGCGGCGGCGGAGCAGCTCCGGCAGCGGAAGAAAAATCAGAATTCAATGTAATTCTTAAAGCTTTTGACGAAGCCAAGAAAATCGCGGTTATTAAAGAAGTCCGCGGCGTTACTGGTCTTGGTCTTAAAGAAGCAAAAGACCTTGTCGAAGGCGCACCCAAACCGCTTAAAGAAGGCGTTTCTAAAGACGAAGCAGCAAAGATCAAAGAAGTTATTACTGCTGCCGGCGGTACTGTAGAGATTCAATAAGTTTTATTTGTATCTGCCGCTTGCGCGGCAGATACATAAATGGGAGAAACAATGACCAAGATGAAAACGACCGACAGACGCGCGTACATCGGGAAGGATATTCAAGATGTAATGGATCTGCCGGATTTAATTGATATTCAGCTTAATTCCTATGAACGGTTCTTGCAGAGAGAAAAAGTCAATAAAGGCGAAAAACTTGCAAAGCAGGGGCTTCAGGAAGTTTTTGAATCTTCTTTCCCTATTAAAAGTCCCAGCGAAGATATGAGGCTGGAGTTTGAATATTATACATTTGACGAAGACAATATAAAAGTTACAGAACTTGAATGCAAACAAAAAGGACTTTCCTATTCCGTTCCGCTTAAGGCGCGGATTAATTTAGTTTTTCAGAATACCGGCGAAATCCGCCAAAAAGATATTTACATGGGCGATATTCCCCTAATGACAGAAAGGGGAACATTTATAATTAACGGCGCAGAAAGAGTAGTCGTCTCCCAGATTCACCGCTCGCCTGGCGTTATATTCAGCCACGAAAAAGGCATTTTTTCTTCGCGCATTATTCCCTACAGAGGAAGCTGGCTCGAATTCGAAATCGACCAAAAGCGCGATCTCATTTACGCTAAAATCGACAGAAAAAAAAGAATACTAGGAACTATTTTTCTGCGCACGCTTGGTTTAAGCACCAGAGAAGACATTATCAGCGCTTTCTACAAGACCGAAACGCTTAAAATAAAAGATGACAGGGAAACCAAAGAAAAAATTTCCGGCAAGGTTTTGGCGCTGTCTGTTGTAATTAGTGATGAATCCGGAAACAGCAAAGTGCTGTACCGCGCAGGCGAAAAACTTCATCCGCATAATGCAGATGAACTTATTAAACACGACATTAAATCAGTTAGTTATATTGATTTTGAAGCAGAAGGTTCGCTCAATTCTACTATGCTTCTTAATTGTTTTGAACGCGAAGATATAAAATTTGTAAAAGAGACTGGAACCGAACCGACAAAAGAAGAATCGTTAATGGCAGTTTATTCCGTGCTTATGCCCGGCGAGTCCATAACTGTAGAACAGGCGGAAAAAGATCTTTTAGGTATGTTCTTCTCCGACCGCCGTTACGATCTTGGCAAGGTAGGCCGCTACAAATTAAACAAAAAGTTCAGCCTTAATCTTCCTGTAGATAAATTTACCCTCGCAAACGATGATATTATTGCGACGATGAAGCACCTTATAAAGGTATATATTCAAGACGAAAACATCGACGATATCGATCATCTCGGTAACAGGCGAATCCGTTCTGTCGGCGAGCTTATGGCAAACCAAATGAAAACTGCGTTTAGCCGTATGGAACGCATTGCAAAAGACAGAATGAGTTTAAAAGAAACCGACACCATTAAACCTCAGGAATTAATTTCTATTAAGCCAATTGTCGCGGCTATAAAAGAATTTTTCGGCTCGTCTCAGCTGTCGCAGTTTATGGATCAGGTAAATCCGCTCGCCGAACTTACTCATAAAAGACGCCTTAACGCATTGGGTCCCGGCGGTCTTTCGCGTGACAGAGCAGGCTTCGAAGTACGCGAAATTCACTATACGCACTACGGCAGAATGTGCCCGATAGAAACCCCCGAAGGTCCAAACATCGGTCTTATTGTTTCGCTTGCAAATTATACGCGCGTTAACGATTACGGCTTTTTAGAAACACCGTACCGCAAAGTTGCAAAGGGCGTTGCTACAAAAGATATCGAATATCTTTCCGCTATGGACGAAGATAAATACTATATCGCGCAGGCTTCTGCAAAAGTAAATACAAACGGTTCGTTTGCTGATGATCAAATTTCATGCAGACGTCAGGGTGATTATATTACCCGTTCGCCGGATGATATTCAATTTATGGATGTTTCACCAAAACAGATTATTTCTGTTTCTGCGTCTCTTATTCCGTTCCTTGAACACGATGACGCAAACCGCGCGCTTATGGGTTCTAACATGCAGCGTCAGGCAGTGCCTTTGGTTTTCCCCGAAGCGCCGCGCGTCGGCACCGGTATGGAAAGCAAATGCGCGTATGATTCGGGCGTACTTGTAAAAGCGCGCCGCAGCGGAACTGTTCTTCGCGTAACATCGCAGGAAATTGTTATAAAACCGGAAAGTACAAAAAATCCAAAACCTGCCGCGCAGGTAAAACTTGACGAAAGCGGAAACGATGTTTACCAGCTTATTAAGTTTCAGAGAACAAATCAGGACACCTGTTATAACCAGCGTCCGATTGTAATGCCCGGTGATAAAATTACTTTAGGACAGGTAATTGCAGACGGGCCTGCAACGCAAAACGGCGAGCTTGCTCTTGGCAGAAATATACTCGTAGGTTTTATGCCGTGGAACGGTTATAACTACGAAGACTCGATCCTTATATCCCAAAAGGTTGTAAAGGATGATATGTTTACTTCGATTCATATAAAAGAATTTATTGTAGAAGTAAGAGAAACAAAACTTGGTCCCGAAAAAATCACGCGTGATATTCCGAATACTTCGGAAAAAAGCCTTGATAACCTCGACAGCGAAGGTATTATCCGAATCGGCGCAAAAGTACGTTCCGGCGATATTCTTGTCGGCAAGGTTACGCCTAAGAGCGAAACAGAGACCACGCCGGAATTTAAACTTCTTAATTCTATCTTCGGCGAAAAAGCAAAAGAAGTGCGCGATACATCGCTTAAAGTTCAGCATGGTATAGAAGGAACAGTTATCGATATTCAAAGGCTTAAGAGATCAGAGCATGACAGCTTAAGCCCCGGCGTTGATGAAGTAGTAAAAGTTTTAATTGCAACCAAGCGTAAACTGCGCGAAGGCGATAAAATGGCAGGCCGCCATGGAAACAAAGGCGTAGTAGCAAGAATCCTGCCGGAAGAAGATATGCCGTTTATGGAAGATGGAACACCGCTGGATATTTGTCTAACACCGCTTGGCGTTCCTTCGCGTATGAATATCGGACAGCTTCTGGAAACAGAACTTGGCTGGGCTGGTTCTACATTAAACGAATGGTATTCGGCTCCTGTTTTCCAGTCGCCTTCTACAGAAACAATAGAAGAAAAACTAAGAGAAGCAGGGCTGCCTGTAACTTCAAAGGCAATATTAAAAGACGGCAAAACAGGCGAAGAGTTTGTTAATCCGATTTTCTGCGGAATTATTTACTTCCTCAAACTGCATCACCTTGTTGATGATAAAATGCACGCTCGTTCGACAGGTCCGTATTCGCTTGTTACTCAGCAGCCGTTGGGCGGTAAAGCGCAGTTCGGCGGTCAGCGTCTCGGCGAAATGGAAGTATGGGCGCTCGAAGCATACGGCGCGGCAAATACTCTGCAGGAACTATTAACGATTAAATCTGACGATATGACAGGACGTTCAAAAATTTATGAAGCGATCGTTAAAGGCGAACCTTCTACAACTGCAGGTATTCCGGAATCATTTAATGTTCTTGTTCAGGAATTAAGGGGTCTTGCATTGGATCTGTCTATCTTTGACGTAAAAGAAAAACAGATTCCGCTTACCGAAAAAGACGAAGAATTGATTACCAAATCGGGAAGTAATTTCTAAGATAGGGGTTAAAGATGAGGGACATTCAGGATTTTGATTCTATAAGAATAAGATTGGCCTCGCCGGATATGATCCGGTCGTGGTCATACGGCGAAGTAAAAAAGCCGGAAACAATTAATTACCGTACTCTTCGTCCGGAAAAGGAAGGTCTTTTCTGCGAACGTATCTTTGGTACAACCAAAGAATGGGAATGTTACTGCGGTAAATTTAAATCGATTCGTTACAAAGGCGTTATCTGCGATCGCTGCGGTGTTGAAGTTACTCACTTTAAAGTCCGCCGCGAAAGAATGGGGCATATTGAACTGGCGGCTCCTGTTTCGCATATTTGGTACTACCGTTCTGTTCCCTCACGCATGGGGCTTTTGTTGGATCTTCCGACAAGTCAGCTGCGTTCTGTGCTTTACTATGAAAAATATATTGTTATAGATTCGGGCGACACTGCTCTTAAAAGAGGGCAGCTCTTATCAGAAGAAGAATTTTACGAAGCGCAGGAACGCTACGGCGGCGGTTTTTCCGCAGGCATGGGCGCAGAAGCGATTAGCGTTCTTTTAGAAAATCTTGATCTTGCGCAGATGGCTTTGGAGCTTCGCGCGAAAATGATCGATAAGGGCGCAAAGAGCGATAAGCGTCTTTTAAAACGTATAGAAATCGTTGAAAATTTCCGTAATTCAAATAATAAACCGCAGTGGATGATACTTTCTGTTATCCCTGTAATTCCGCCGGAACTTCGTCCTATGGTACAGCTTGACGGCGGACGCTTTGCGACATCAGACCTTAACGATCTGTACCGCAGAGTGATAAACCGCAACAACCGTCTCAAAAGACTGCAGGCTCTTAATGCGCCTGATATTATTATCCGCAACGAAAAGCGAATGCTTCAGGAAGCGGTTGACGCATTATTTGATAATTCAAAGAAAAAGAAAGTAGTAAAAGGTTCTTCCAACAGGCCGCTTAAATCCATTAGCGATATGCTAAAAGGAAAGCAGGGACGTTTCCGCCAGAATCTTCTGGGAAAACGCGTTGACTATTCAGGCCGTTCTGTAATTACAGTAGGACCGGATCTTAAAATGTGGCAGTGCGGTATTCCTACAAAAATGGCGCTGGAACTTTTTAAACCTTTTATAATGAAGAAACTCGTCGATAAAGATGTTGTCTTTAATATTAAAAAAGCAAAAATGCTTGTCGAACAGGAAACACCCGAAGTATTTGCAATTCTTGACGAAGTTGTAAAAGAACATCCCGTTCTTTTAAACCGCGCGCCGACATTGCACAGACTTGGTATTCAGGCATTTGAACCTGTACTGGTAGAAGGCAAGGCGATTAAGCTTCATCCGCTTGTTTGTCACGCGTTTAATGCTGACTTTGACGGCGACCAGATGGCAGTTCACGTTCCGCTGACGCAGGCTGCGCAGATGGAATGCTGGACATTGATGCTTTCTGCGCGAAACCTTTTAAATCCCGCAAACGGAAAAACAATCGTATTCCCGTCTCAGGACATGGTTTTGGGTATTAACTTTCTTACAAGAATTAAACCTAACGCAAAGCGTCCCGGCTCTGATACTCCCGGGAAAAAAGATAAAATACCTTTCTATTCGTCTCCAGAAGAAGTGCAGATGGCTGTTGACAGAAAATCTCTGGATTGGACAGCGGCGATACGGCTTAGACCGCCTAAGAGCCCGATTTGGGACAAAGCAGGCAATGTAGTTGCGCCTGACAAAGACGGTACAGTTGTTACATCCGCAGGAAGGCTTGTGTTTAACGATGAACTGCCTGCAGATATTCCGTTTATCAATTATGAACTTAAAGATAAAGAACTGCGCGCGCTTATCGAATTTGTATTTAAAGACAAAGGTTCATGGATAACTGTAAAAATGCTCGATGCGATTAAATCGACAGGGTATCGTTATTCGACAGTATTCGGCGCGACAATCGGCGTAGACGACATTGTTATTCCAAAAGAAAAAGCCGAAATGATCGATAGAGCAAACAAAGATGTTGAATCGATTCAGGAACAGCATAAAAAAGGTCTTATCACAAACGAAGAACGCTATAATCAGGTTGTAGACGTTTGGACAAAAACAAACGATAACCTCACCAACATAACAATGAAAACTCTGGAATCGGACAGAGACGGATTTAACTCCATTTACATGATGGCAAACTCCGGCGCCCGCGGAAGCCGTAATCAGATCCGCCAGCTTGCAGGTATGCGCGGCCTTATGACAAAACCATCAGGCGCAATTATCGAGCTGCCGATTCGTTCTAACTTTAAAGAAGGACTCTCTGTTATCGAATTCTTTATTTCTACTAACGGTGCGCGAAAGGGTCTTTCTGATACCGCTTTAAAAACAGCGGAAGCAGGTTATCTTACACGCCGTCTTGTTGATATTGCGCAGGACATGGTTGTTAACGAAGATGACTGCGGAACAATTAACGGTATTACATACTCCGCTATTAAACAGGGCGAAGAAGTTATTGAACCGTTAAGAGATCGTATTGTAGGCCGTTATACGCTGGAACGCGTAAAACATCCGATTACCGGTGAATTGCTGATTGACGTAAACGAAGAAATGACAGAAGAAATTGCAAAAACTATCGATTTGGCAGGAGTAGAAACTGTACGTATCAGAACGGTTCTTACCTGCGAAGCTAAATACGGCGTTTGCAGAAAATGTTACGGACGCAATCTTGCGACAAACCGCACTGTTGATATCGGTGAAGCTGTCGGAACAATCGCTGCGCAGTCTATCGGTCAGCCCGGTACACAGCTTACTATGCGTACGTTCCATATCGGCGGCGTTGCGACAAAACTTTCCGAAGAAAACCGCATTACGCTCAAATATCCTGTATACATTAAAGATGTTATAGGAACACATATCCAGCTTGATAACGGACATCTTCTCTTTACAAGAAGAGGGTTTGCCGTAGTTAACAAGGTAATGAAAGAGTATAAGATTGACCGTGGCGATAAATTAATGATTGCTGACGGCAAGAGGATTAACAGAGGCGATGTTTTAATTAAACGCGGAAGCGAAGAAATCATCTCTCCAGAAATCGCATATGCGCTCGTTTTAAAGAACAAAGACAGCGAAACTCTTTACCTTATCGGACAGGATCAAAAGATCGAAATTAGAAACGGTTCTGATTTTGAAGCAAAGAAAGGTTTTGTTGTAGAAGCCGATAAAACAATTGCGGCTTTCGATCCTTTCTCTGATCCTATCATTGCAGAAGCAAGCGGGACTGTTAAGTTTGAAGATATTATTCTTGGTTCGACTCTTAAAGAAGAAATCGACGAAGATACAGGCAACATAGAAAAACGCATTACAGATCTTCAGCACGAAAGCAAACAGCCGCGTATATTTATTATCGATGACAATGACAACGAAGTTGCATCGTACTTTCTGCCGTCAGGCGCTTATATTCAGGTTGACGAAGGCGAACGCATTAATGCAGGCCGTACAATTGCAAAGACATTGTCAGAATCTGCAAAAGCTATGGATATTACTGCCGGTCTTCCGCGCGTATCGGAACTTTTCGAAGCGCGCAAGCCGAAAAATCCCGCAGTTCTCGCGCAGGTTTCCGGAACAGTTTATTTCCGCGGCAATGTAAAGAGCAAGCGCAAAATTTCGATAGTCGATAATTTTGGCAGAGACTTTACGCACTTTATACCGATGAACAAGCGGCTCCTTATTCGTGACGGCGATACAGTAGAAGCAGGCGAACTATTATGTATGGGTTCGGTTAATCCGCATGACGTTCTCTTTATACTTGGCGAAAGCAAACTTCAGCGTTATTTAATGGATGAAATTCAGCATGTTTACCGTCTTGTAGGTGTTTCTATTAATGATAAGCATATCGGCGTTATTATCAGACAGATGATGCGCAAAGTAGAAATACGCAAAGTAGGCGACACTAAATTTATTTACGGTCAGTCCGTTGATAAGTACCGCTTCCACGAAGAAAATGCGCGCGTAATAGCAGAAGGCGGTCAGCCGGCGATTGCGCAGCCGATGTTTCAGGGGATTACAAAAGCTTCGCTTAATATCGAATCATTCCTTTCTGCAGCGTCGTTTCAGGAAACCACAAGGGTTCTTACAAATGCGGCAATCGAAGGAAAAAAAGATTATCTTCGCGGCTTAAAAGAAAACATTATTATCGGACATCCGATTCCGGCAGGAACAGGCATGAAGCGTTACCGCAATATCAAACTCTTTGACGATGAAAGTCAGGATTTGGATGAATACATGCAGGAAATTCTGGAAAGACGAAAGCAGGAAGCCGAAATTCTATCCGAAGCAGAAAATGCTCAGGAAGAAGTAACTGTCGAAGAATCCGATGAATGATCGGCAGAGGAATAAACGGCTTTGCAGTACCGTATAGACAAAAAAACGGGCAATAAAATTTCTATTCTCAGTTTTGGGTGTATGCGGTTTCCCGGTACCCTCGGCGTTACGGACATGAAAAAGACCGAAGAACTTGTAATGCGTTCGATAGAGAAGGGTGTAAATTATTTTGATACTGCATGGATATATTCTGGCAACGAAGAAGCACTCGGTAATGTTTTGTACAGGAATAATGTACGTTATAAAGTTTTTATCGCTACAAAGCTGCCTCTAGTTCTGCTTAAGGATAAATTTAATACATCAGACTTTGACAGGTATCTTGATCAGTCGCTCGAACGCCTCAAAACAGATTATATTGATTATTATCTTTTGCATATGATAACCGACATGGATCAATGGAATAAATTAAAAATTGCCGGTATAGAAAGCTGGATTGCAAAGAAAAAAAGCGCAGGGCTTATAAAGCATATCGGTTTTTCTTTTCATGGTTCATCAAGTGAGTTTTTAAAAGTTATTAATGATTATGATTGGGGTTTGGCTCAGATTCAGTACAATTATTTTGACGAAAACTTTCAGGCGGGCGTCAAAGGTTTACGCGCTGCTGCCGCAAAAATGCCCGTTGTAATTATGGAACCGCTTCTCGGCGGAAAACTGGCGACAGGGCTCCCCAAAGAAGCTGTTAAAATATTTAAAAACGCAAACGAAGGTTTACCGTCGGGAGGATACTCACCTGCAGGCTGGGCGCTTAACTGGCTTTGGGATCAGGCAGAAGTAACCTCGGTTCTTTCAGGCATGACTACTATCGAGCAGCTAGAAGAAAATATTGAACTTTCCAATAAATCCGCTGTAAACATGATCGATGATTCGCAGCGAAGTGTTTATAAATCTGTGCTTAACTCGATTAAAAGTTCTTGTAAAGTTAACTGCACAGGATGTAATTACTGCATGCCCTGTCCTGTCGGCGTAAATATTCCCGGTTCTTTTTCGGCATATAACGCAATTTATTCGATGGGTTATATCGAAGGAATGAAACAATTTGCGACAAGCACAGGCATGACATCGGTAAAAAGCGGAAGTCCGTCTCTTTGCAATAACTGCGGAAAATGCGAGACTCTTTGCCCGCAGAATGTTTCTATAAGAAAAGATCTCGTAACTGTCAGAAAAAAAATGGAACCATGGTTTATTAGATTTATTGGATTTTCCGCGAGAGCCTTTCTCGGCAAAAAACGTAAAAAGAAAAAATGAAGAAGATAAACCACAGAGTCTTGCAGCTAAAGCTGCTTGGAGTAACACGGAGTTCCTTGTACCGAAGTTTATCCTTCCTCAGTGTAACTCCGTGTCCTCTGTGGTTAATGTTAATCTTATTATTGTTCTTTTCTGGCTGTGTTCGGCAGCCTTTACAAGACGGTTTATTAATCGCTGTTAGTATTCCGCCGCAGGCTTGGTTTGTTTCGCAGATCGCAGGCGATAACGCTGATGTTTTAATACTTGTCCCGCCGGGGCAGAATCCGCACAACTACGAACCAACGCCAAGGCAAATACAGAGACTCGCTTCTGCAAGCGCATGGATACTTTCCGGCACAGAGTTCGAAATAACGCTTCTTCCTAAAATAAAAAGGCTTTTCCCTGATTTATTAATTATTGACGGGACATTAGGCGTTGAGTTTAGGTATTTAGAAGAAGAGTGCGAAGATCATTTTCATGATTTACAGGATAGACATACTTGGCTTGGCAGGGAACCTGTAAAAATTTTATCAGGGCATATAAGAGATACGCTTTGTTTATTTGACGCCGAAATGGAATCATATTATCGCAGAAAGTATGAAAACCTTGTTAACAAAATTGATAATGAGTTTTTTAGATTAAGAGATATTCTTGAGCCATTACGCGGTAAAAGTGTTTTTGTTTATCATCCAAGTTTTGGTTATTTTCTTGATGAGTTTGAAATTATTCAGGAAGCTGTAGAAACAGGCGGCAAAGAACCGACTCCCCGTCAGCTTAATTTTTTAATAGGCAAAATGATCAAAGAAAACGCTGCCGCCTTATTTGTTCAAACTCAATATCCTGTAAACGCAGCGAGAACAATAGCGAATGCCGCCGGCGCTCAAGTAATAGAATTAGATCCTCTCGCTCAGGACTGGCTCAATAATATAAGGCACATGGGAGAGATGCTGCAAAAGGCGGCGTTATGAGCGATATTACCGTAAAATTTGACGATGTATCTTTTTCTTACGGCAGTATTAATGTGTTAAAAGACGCTTCGTTTCATATTCATAAGGGTGAATTTGTCGCTATGGTAGGACCTAACGGGTCAGGAAAAACTACAGTGCTCAAACTTCTTTTGGGGATGGAAAAACCGTCTGCAGGATCAATTATGATCTCTGGAACAACGGCTTATGTTTCACAGCATATGCCAAATGATAATTTATTTCCTATATCAGTGCATGATGTTGTTAGAATGGGACTGCTGCATTCTAACAAAAATTATTCTAAGAACTGTTATGCCGCTGCAGAAGAAGCGATGGAGAAAACCGGCATAACGGATATTGCTTCGCGTTCTTACAGTTCGCTTTCCGGCGGACAAAAAAGAAGAGCTCTTGTTGCGCGCGCATTGGCAGGTAAACCGCAGTTTCTTGTACTTGACGAACCGGCTGCCAATATGGATGTTGAGAGCGAATTACAGCTGTACGAAACGCTTGGCGTTTACAAAGGAATATCGACTATTTTAATTGTTACGCACGATACAGAATTTGTTACGTCTCTTACAGACAGGGTTTTATGTTTGGGAGACGATTATAAAATTGTACAGCATGGTATTGAAGCCGGCGCAGCAGGACGGCATGGCGCTGTAAGCGGGAATGTCCGCGTTCTTCACGGAGAGAATATTTCATGTTGTTAGATTTTTTTGAAGCGCTTGCAAATATTAATTTTCCGTTTTTACGCAACGCTCTTATTGCAGGACTTCTTTCTTCTATCCTTTTTGGAATACTCGGTTCGATTGTAACAGTGCGCCGGATAGGCAGCCTTGCAGGCGCTGTTTCTCATGCCGTACTCGGCGGAATTGGAATGGCTTTATTTTTATCTTCGGTTTTTACATTTAATTTTCCGCCTATTTTGGGAGCTTTAATATTTGCCGCGCTTTCTGCCGTTATAATCGGACTTGTCTCTTTAAAATCAAAACAACGGGAAGATACAGTAATAAATGCAATCTGGGTAATAGGGATGAGTTTAGGTATTTTGTTTTTGGCAAAGACTCCGGGATATGCAGATCCTTCTGCGTGGCTGTTTGGCAACATTCTGCTTATTTCTAACATGGATATTATTTTTCTCGCTGTTCTTGATGTCATCGCAATAATACTTGCAAAACGCTTTTATGCCCAGATAGAAGCGTCATCGTTTGATGCAGAGTTTGCACGAACAAGAGGCGTTCCTACAGAAAAAATATTTTTACTGCTTCTGGGCTTTACAGCTATAGCAATTGTGCTTCTTCAGACATTTGTCGGTATTGTAATGGTTATAGCAATGTTAACGCTCCCTGCAGGGTGCGCGGGAGTTTTTTCGCGCAGTTTGAGTTCTATGATGTTTTTTGGATGTTTATTTGCGGCTTTCTTTTCTGTGTCCGGTCTGGTTTTTGGCTGGATTTTTGATCTTCCTGTCGGAGCGATGACGGTTATTACTGCGGGGATATTATTTTTGGGGTTATCGTTATTCCGCGCCTTGCGTAAAAATTAAAACGGATGTTATAATTATAAAATGAATAACTGCTTGTTTTGTAAAATAATCGCGGGAGAGATTCCTTGTAAAAAACTTTATGAAGACGATGATATCTTAGCTTTTTTTGATATTAAGCCGGCTGCTCCTGTGCATTTTTTGGTTGTTCCTAAAAAGCATATCAATAATCTGCTGGAGCTGGATTCGCAGGACTCGCTGCTTGCCGGCAGGCTTCTTTACAGAGCGTCAGAACTTGCAAAAGAGCAGGGCTGCGGAGAAAAAGGCGGCAGATTTATAATAAACGCAAAATCTGACGGCGGACAAACAGTCGATCATCTGCATATACATTTTATAGGCGGACGCTCTCTGCGCCCGAAACTTGCGTCAATTTTTCTTGGATAGGAGTAATTACAAATGCCAATAGAAAAACATATTAATTTTTTTGAAATGGAAAAAGCATGTAAAAAACCCGGCTGCCCTTTATGCACAATTGTAAAAGAGCGCGCGTTTAAATACATAGACAACACATTATTCGAAAATATTACAAACCGTGGATTTAGAGCGCATTACCGCGCCGCCGGAGGATTTTGTTCTTTTCATTCGAGGGGTTTAGTTTCTTTCAGAGACGGCCTTGCGGTTGCCATTCTTGCAAAAGATATTATAGAGGATAGAATAAGATGTTTTCAGAAAAAACAGCCTTGGAGACCCAAAGGAAAATGCCCTGTCTGCGTTGAACGCGAAAAGATCGAAGATGAATATTTGGATTTTTTAAGCAACTCAGGCGACAATACGCCCGAAGAACAAGAGCTGCGGATTTTCTTTACTAACTCTGACGGTTTATGTGCGCCGCATTATGCGGGACTATTGCATACTCCTAAGGGGCAAAAGAGAACAGTTCCTGTATGGATCAAAAATTTTCAGGAACAAAAATTTATAGATTTGTTTAAAAGGCTGGAAGTTTTTACAGAACTTTCCGCTTACGGCAGACAAAAAGAATTTGCGCAGTTAAGCGAAAAAGATCAGGTAGTATGGAAAGAAGCCGCCGCCTGTCTGACAGAAAATATTGAGTAGCAAATAATTATTTATTTTTAAAAAGGAGGCTAGGCAAGCTGCGCCCTGCCAAAACTCTGAAGGAACCCGCCTAGGGAGCCCTAGTCTTTACTTCGTAAAGTCTTTAGGTCTACTCCGGCGGAGAATTTCAGAAATGTTTTGTCAGGTTCGCCCTTGCCCAGCCTCTAGTAGATAATTGATAAAAGAATACAAATAACTATTTATCTGTCTTAGTCATGTTATAAGTGATTTGCCAAATTGAACCTAAATAGTTATGTAGACAATATTAAAATAATTGTATATAATAATATCTTATATTGGAGGTCTTAAAATGAACATAGGTATTGTATATGTTGTTCATAATGATTGGATTAAAGACCCAGTAACAGGTCAAATGCCTTATAAAATTGGAATCACAAAAAGGACAATAAAAAAAAGATATTATGGTCTTGGATTAAAAATGCCAGGTAAATTTATTTGTGATTTTGCATATGAATTTGGAGAAAATTATTCAAATGTTGAAAATACATTGCATAATATGCTTAATCAATTAAATGTAAACGGAGAATGGTTTATAATAAATAAAGATGCTTTAGAAGGTATACAAAATATTTGTAAATTAGCAGGTGGTAATTTAATTACTACAAAAATTGAAAATGAAATATTATTAGAAATAAAAAAAATAAAGAACGAAAGGAATAAACCAGTTTTTGAAAAATTTAATGAAATTAATGAAAAATGGAATTCAATTTCAAATATAAAAATAACAGGAAAGGCAAAAAAGAAAAAGGTTATACGTATTCCTGAAATAAATAATAGTGTTTATTTTTTATTTCGTTTACGAAATAAAAATGAAATTTCTATAGAATTAGGATGTTTTACAAAAAAATATCCTAATTTCGATATTTTACTAAATTCGTACAATGGTATAAAAATTAATGGACTATTATTTAATTATCCAGAACTGTCTAAAAGAGAAAAAGATTTAGGATATAAGGGTAAATTAAGAACATTTATTCCTTTAAATGAAATTGATCTGGCTGTTAATACTATGAATGCTTTAATAAACGAAACAAAAAACAGTGTAATTAATGCTTGCATTGGATAGTGAATCTGATGCCTATTTTGATTGGCCTGATCTTGATGTTTTTTATAAAAATATATAATAATCGTAATAATAATTAGTCACACAAAGGTGCCTGACAACTAAATAATTCGAGAAGACCTCACGCAGAGGCGCAAAGGCACTAAGAAGCACGGAGAAAGATAAGAAGGAAAAAGCTCTTCTAGTTTTCTTGCTGGAAGCTTCGCTGCAAAGTCCTATGTGTTCTCTGTGAACTCTGTGGTTAAATTCTTATCTTAATTTTTCCCCTGCGGGCACTGCGTGAAGTCTTAGCCGTATGACCTTTTTCATACTTCAATATATTTTTTTTAGAGAAAGTTTTTACAGACTCTGTTTTGTTTTAATCCCTGTAGTTTATCTGCGCATTTGAAGGGAAAACGTTTTCTCCCAACTGTGTTCTGCGGGAAATAGTAACCTCTCTTATATTTGTAGCGCCGAATGCTCTTTCCCCAATATAAGTTACTGACGGAGGAATATTAACGGTGCCTGTAAGACCAGAATTAAAGAATGCATGATGTCCTATTCTTGTCACTGTTGGAGGGATATCAAAGCTGGAAAAACCAGCATAAGCAAATGCCGATTGTCCAATCGTAGTTAATGATGAAGGAGGGGTAAATATTACTCTTCCTAAAGAACCATTTCCTCTAAATGCTTCTTCATCTATTAAAATTACAGTTGAAGGGATAGTAAGAGTCCATTGAGTTGTAGGATTTCTGTAACCTCCCCCTCCCAAAATTACTCTTTTTACAGCAGTTACCGGAAGACCTTCTATATGAGAAGGAATATTCATATCAGAATATATACCTGCCATTGTCACGTTTACTGTTAAAGTTTTTCCGTCTACAATTTCAAAATTTCTCATTTGCAAATGTAAATATCTGATAGATATTGGATCAGATAATGTGACTACTCCCCAAGGAGCAGAACCTACAACTTGTTCAGGGATTTGAGGTAGATCAACAACTTCTGTTTCTGTACCGGAGGCACCCTGCTGCTGTCTGCGATTTCCACTGCTGCCTTGCGCGCCTCCTCGGCTGCCGCTTCGTGTTTCGTCAGTAACTGCATTAAGCCCTGTTCTTGCTGAATCCAATTCAGCAGCTAACTGGGTAAGTCTAGCGGCTCTTTCAGCTGCCGGCAGAGCTTCTCCTTTGTTTAATGCCTCAAGTTCCGATTGCAATTCAATGATTTTTGCTTCCAGCGCAAGCTGTTCTTCGCTCTTTTTTGGAGCGCAGGAGGTTATTAATACAGCAATAACTAGTATTCCAAGTAATGTAAATAAAACACTTTTCTTTTTCATTTTAATTCCTTTCGCTTTTTTGGGATTTTTTAATTTCATTGTAAATATATTATTATTTTCATAAGAAAATTACTAGATAGGGTCACGCAAAGGTAGAAACTTAAATTTTCTCTGCGCTCTTAGTGTGAACTAATGCCGATAATTACCCTGCGCTCGCCTGTGGAGAATCTAATCTATATAAATATTTCTACTTATCTGAATTAAACTCAGTTTCTGTTCAGTCTTTCTACTACAGGGACTAGAGCGCGGAGGCGTACGACTCTGCCGCCGCCGTTTACCCTGTGTCTGTAAATTTCACCGTCATTTGTAAAGGGCACTTCTTCTCCTGTAAATGGAGGCGATCTTCTTTGCGACCAGACAAGATTAGGGTCTTTTAAAGATATATTCGGGTTCTGCGGGTCAAAGTAAATAAATGAGTCGTGCGCTCCGCGTTCATCCTGCGGCGATACATTTGTGCACTGCAGATAACGGATTACGCCTCTTGTAAGATCAATCGATTGAATTATTGCAGAATGAACAACAGTGCCGCCAATATCCCTAAAAAGAATAACATCTGCAGGGCGCAGATTACGGATTTCGTCATTAACAGATATTATCTGCTGGCTTGATGAATTAAAAAAAGCTGTGCCGATAAACCGCGCCGGATCTGCGCCGCGAGGCGCGCGAAGTGACGGGTCTAGCACTCTGCTTAAATCAACTCCTCCGTTTCTTGCAACATGAGACAGAATGTGCCAGACAAACCCCGAACAGTCTACCCCAATACGTCCTATACAATACAGATAGTTATATACATCGCTTTCCAGCGCGCCTCTTCCCGATGTTAGAACATGAGGGCGGTGCGGCACACCTCTGTAAGCTCCCGATTTAATTCTGGCAATTAGAAAACGATCAGAAGAAACGCTCCATCTGCGCTCTTCCATGTAAAAAATAATTACTTTTTCCCGTCCTGACGAAAGCGCTGAAAGATATTCGGCAAAGTCCTGCGACTCAAGGATTTCATCTATCGCAGGCCATAGTGTTTGCGGGTTTCCCTTGCCTCCCAAATAAATATCCCAGCCTCTTTCTACAAGGGTATCGCGCTCATTATTCATAGCAAAGGGGAGGCGGATATTCATAATTCTATTGCCGATAATACGGGTTGCAAAGAATTGCCTGTACGCTTCTTCGATTACGCGTTCTATTTGAATCTCCCAAAGATGAGCAGGGTCGGAAAACGAAACAAGCTGATCCGTCTGCGCCGATGCTTGTTTGTAAATACAAAAAAGAAAAAGTAAACCACAGAGAACTGCTTTCCTTTGAACAACTTGGAGTCTTATGGAGTTATTTAAAAGCAATCTCTTCATCTCTTCGTGAAACTCCGTGTACTCTGTGGTAATATTCTTATTATTTCAAATTATAGATTGTCTTTCTCTAAATCCTTAAAATAATTAACAGTGCCTACTTTTAATTCTTCTGTCGCTTCGTCATCGCATACTATTACTGCTTTTGGGTGCATTTGCAGGCACGATACTGTCCACATGTGATTAATGCCTTCTTCTATTACTGCCTTAAGCGCTCGCGACTTGGCTCTGCCGCTGACTATGAGCATAATTTCGCGCGAATCCATCACAGTCCCTACGCCGACAGTTAAAGCGGTAGTAGGCATTTTATCTAGATTGCCTTCAAAAAAACGCGCGTTGGCGAGCCTTGATTCCATCGTTAGAGTCTTCATTCTTGTGCGTGAGACAAGAGAAGAACCTGGTTCGTTAAAAGCAATGTGTCCGTCGCCGCCCATACCGCCCAGGAAAAAATCAATTCCGCCTTCTGCTGTTATCTTTTCTTCGTAGAGCCTGCATTCGGTATCGAGGTCTTTTGCCATGCCGTCAAGCATATGTACATGCTTTTTGTCTATATCAATGTGATTAAAAAGATTTTCCATCATAAAATAATGGTAACTTTGCGGATGGCTGGGAGGAAGCCCGATATATTCATCCATGTTAAAAGTGCGTACGTTTTTAAAGGAGAGTTTCCCTTCCTTGTGCATTTTGACAAATTCTTTGTAAATCCCCAAAGGGCTGGAACCTGTAGGAAGCCCAAGAACAAATGGTTTATTTTTATTTTGTGCGTTAATCTTCCCCGCTATGTACCGCGCAGCCCAGCGGCTGGCTTTTTCATAATCGGAGTGGATAACTAAACGCATTTATTTCCTCACGTCAATTCGAGATTTTTTTTTGTAATATTACTTAAACCTTAGCGCTTAAGAACCGAAACAACTCTTTCCAGAACTTTCTTTCTGTCCAAGGGCTTTACGATGTAACTTTTGGCTCCCATTAGGAGGCATTTTTTTACCACATCTTCTTTACCCAGCGCGCTCACCATGATTATATTGGCATTCTTGTCAAATTCGAGAATTTTTTCCAACGCGGAAACGCCATCCATAACCGGCATGGTAATATCCATGGTAACCAAATCGATGTTTGGATGCAAAGCCTTGTACTTTTCTACCCCTTGGGCTCCGTCGGCAGCTGTATCCGCTACATCAAAACCTTCTGAGGTAAAGATCTGTCCTAGCTGCTTGGCGATGAACATTGAATCGTCAACGACCAGAACACGGTATGGGACACCCTCCGGTTTAATTCCTTCAGCGGTTTTTTCATTGATATTAGGCATATCAGTCTTTGCTATCATCCTGTACGCTCCTCTTTCTAAAAATATATGCTATAATTCAAAATTAGTCAAGTGTTTGTCAGCGCAAATTTATAGAAGAATTTGGAGAATTCGGTGAAAAAACAGTTTTTTTTAGCCCCCATGGCAGAAATTAGCCATAGGGCGCTTAGAGAACTAATCGAAGATTTTGGGGGGTGTGACGAGTATTTTTCCGAAATGATCAGCGCCAAGGCGTTTTTGGCAAATGGTCCTTTCGAAAAATGGTATATTGACGCCGCTCCAAAGCCCGAAAAATGCATATATCAGCTTGTCGGCTCCGATTCCGGCTCATTATCCAAGGTAGCCGCCTTATTAGACAAACTTGAATGCGGCGGAATCGATATTAATATGGGGTGCAGCGCGCCATTAATCCGAAAATCAGGCGCAGGCGCCGCATGGATGGCTTCTATTGACCGCGCTAGAGAACTTATTTCTTGTGTCAGGCCGAATGTAAAACGCCGTCTCAGCGTAAAATTGCGTACCGGTTTTACCGAAGATTTTGAGTATTTAGCAAATTTCTGCAAGGCGCTCCAAGCCGAAGGGGTTGAACTAATTACCCTTCATCCGAGGATAGTAACGCAAAAGTTTAAACGGCTTGCCCGCTGGGGATATGTCGAAATGCTGAAAAATGAATTGAAGATACCCGTAGCCGGAAACGGGGACATCGCCAATGCCCAAGAACTTGTCCGCAGAGCAGGGAGTTCTTGCGACGCGGTTATGGTAGGCAGGGCAGCAGTTCGGCAGCCATGGATTTTCGCTCAAGCGAAGGCTATGGAAGATACTCACACAGAAACACAGAGGCACGGAGAACGCAGAGAGGAAGAAAGTTTTAATATTGAGGAAGTAGGTTTACGTTTTATTGAGCTTCTTGCAGAACATCAACCGCCGGAGTTTCATATCTCACGCGCAAGGCGGTTTTTCGCCTTTTTCTGCGAAAACTTAAAATGGGGAACCAATCTTAAAAACCGGATAAACAGAGAAGAAACTCTTGCCGGAATCGAAAAGCAGTGGCAGGAATATTTTCTTAATGACTTAAATGACAGATGAAATTTTCTTAATTTTATGATAAAATGAATTAAATGAGAGAAGAATTAAATATTTTTTTGGGATCCGAAGAATTTTTTGTTTTTATATTTTCCTGCATAATGCTTTTTGTCTTTTTGCTGAGATGGTACCGCCCATTGATAAAAGCATGGCCAAAAGAGAAGAATAAAACTGCCAAAGTAATTCTTGGATGGCTTCCTGTTTTCTTTGCAGTTTCTATGTATGTCTTTTTAAGTTTTTTTGCTTCGTTTGATGTAGTAGACAGCTATCTTTATAAAATCTTTTATGTTGTGCTGGGATACTCTTGGATTTTTACAGGGCTTTTGTTAATGTCCGTCTGCTTTGGAATAATCTGGAATGATGACGTTTTGCACCTTGGAAACAAAGCTGCCTTGCCTGTAATCATCGGAGCGTTTATTTCGCTGTCAGCCATATATGCAGGCGCAAACACAGGAGATGGTCCCGGCTGGTGGTGTGTTTTATTTGCAGGAGCTTTCGGCCTTGTCTCTTGGGCAGTTTTGGGAATTATTTTACACTTATTCACAGATATATTTGAACGCATTACTATAGAACGCAATGTAGGGTGCGGCATTCGGTTCGGTATTTATCTGGTTTTATGCGGCGCTATTTTAGGTTATGCCTGTTCCGGCGATTGGACATCTTTTTCCAAAACTGCCGAGGAATTTTTGATCGGCTGGCCTGTTCTGCCGCTTACCTTTGTTATGATATTAATAGAACTTTACTATAAAAATTTTGGCAGCCGTAAAGGTATGGTATGAGCGCGTCTTTGCGATTATCCGCAATAAATCCCGATAAATACTGCGAGTACCGTACAGATTTGATTTTTAACGCGTACAAGTGGGACCCGCAGGTTGCAGATCAAAACACAATTGCAAAACATGCGATTGTCATTAAAGAAGAAACTGCGCAGAAGCTTGGTCAATGGGCGGAACAAATGTCAAAAGAGACTGTTCTAATGGAAGAAGCTCTGATTCATAATCTGCCGCTTGCAAAAAAACTCGGGTTTTTGCCGCAGATTATAAAAGAACTGCCCCGCCTGTCAGATTATAAAGCAGAACAAAATGTGCGGCTTATGCGTTTTGACTTTCATCCTGTGACTGACGGCTGGGCAGTGTCAGAAGTAAACAGCGATGTTCCCGGCGGATTGGCAGAAGCATCACTATGGCCAAAAATTGCGGGTAAGTATATAAACGAAGACAGAGGTGTTTATACAGCGTTTGCGGAAAATGTTGATAAGCTGCTGCTGGAAGCTTTTAAGAAAAAAATTAAGAATGACGGAACAATTGCTTTTGTACATGCTACGTCGTATTCTGATGACAGGCAGGTTATGCAATTTTTGGGAGATTGTTTCAGCCAAAACGGACTGCAGGTAATTTATGCGGCTCCGGATTTAATTAAATGGAAAAATAAAAAAGCTTTTTGTATTATTAACAAAAAGGAATGCGCTGTTGACGGTATTGTCAGATTTTTTCCGCTGGAATGGCTTGTAAACCTTTCTAAAAATTCAAATTGGCAGGGGTATTATGATACTGTTACGCCGTCATGCAATCATCCGGCGGCGATCTTTGCGCAGTCAAAACGGCTGCCATTAATTTGGGATTCGCTGGGTATTGATATCCCTTTTTGGAAGAAATTTTTACCTGTAACTTTCGATCCTAAGTCAAAATCTATAACATCAGCCATTGATGATGATTGGATTCATAAACCTGCGTTTGGGCGTGTCGGAGAAGGGATATCGATTAAAGAAGCAATAACCAAAAAAGAAATGGATAAAATAAAAAAAGCAGTAAAAAAATATCCGGGTGACTGGATCATTCAAAAACGTTTTAATAGTCAGCCGGTTTTAGCGGATGACGGCAGCGAATATCACATTTGTATCGGCGCGTTCACTGTCCAAAATAAATGCGCCGGATTTTACGGCCGAATTAGTTCGTATCCGCGCATTGACTCAAAGGCAATGGACATACCAATATTGATAGAGAAGGAGAATTAGTTATGAACGGAATAGAAGCATATAAAATCTGGGCTCCCGATAACGCGCTGTGGACAGAGTGGGCAAAGCCTGTTTTGTTTGCGAGTAATATCCCGGAAAAAACATACCTCGAAAATATCGAACTAAATATTCCTTCCTCGCTTAGATGGTTTGCAGGTTATCAGCAGAATACGGCTGTTGTTATCGATATTCCGGAACATACGGGAGTCGAAGAAAGCCTTACACTCGCATACAGCGGTTACCGGCCTGTGCCTTTGTACAACGGAGTATACGGAGACAAATTTATGGTAATGGCGGTAGATGTGCAAAATCTTGCAAAGGCATTATTTAAAGGAGCGGAGACTTTAAAATCTGTGAGTATAAGAAATAATGCGCCTCCAGTATTTTTATTGGATTCCAGAAGAACGTCAGGTTTTAGAAAGCAGCCCGGTACTTTCGATAATCGCTGGTGTGTTTTTCCGCAGGACATGCCTTCTGCTTCTTTTATGTTAAGAAACGGAATTAACAGAGTGATTCTCCGTACAGAAAAGGACTCTATTTATAATAAAATAAAAGAAGATCTATCGCACATTTTGCTGCGTTACCAAGAGGCAGGTGTTTCTATATTGCATACTTACGGAGATGAGGAGCCAAGTGAGATAAAAGTTTCTAAACCTTCAAAGTTTAAAAGTATTTTTTACCGTTTTAAGACACTTTCCGGATTATCACGTAATGCAGCAGGCGGATTTGGCACCAAAATACCGGAGTCAACTGACGGACACTATGGCTATGGTTGATTTAACTTTTAGTTTAAACGGTATAACTGCAAATTGTTGTCCAAAAAATCTGTAAAGACCATATGTCTGCCATCAGGCGAAATCGCAAGTCCTGTCGGCTGATTGCGTCCCCAGATTCTTTCTGCGAGAGAAAGATCATCTGCGTTTAATATATAAACAGCGCCGAAATCAGGTCCCGGTCTTGTATAGTCTTCCGGGTTGTTGGTTCCGCGCGATGAAGCAAAGACATAACGTTCGTCGGGAGATAAAACAATCGTATTAATATTAAGCCCAATGCGCCTGGAACGCAAAAGAGCGCCTGTCGGCGCGTCTAAAATATTTACAGTTCCTCTGAGCATGTCGGACACATAAAGTTTTCCGTCACTGTAAATAATATGGCGCGCTGCTCCAGCTCCGGAATACAGCCTAAAGCGCGATACAATTCTATTCTGTTCCATGTTTACAACAACAACCAGCGGCTCATCATATATTGCAGTATAAAGAAGATTGCCATCAGGCGAAAAAGCCATGCCGCGCGGAGTTCCTCCGACAGGAATTCTGCGAAGGAGCGCTTTTGAATCAGAATCAAAAACGCTTATATCCATGCTTTTCCAATTAGAAACTACTGTTATGCCGCCGTTTGGACTTTGCGCTATAACTTTTGGAAACACGCCGCCTGTGTTTAGCGACGTTTTATATGTTAATTGATCTAAATCATAAATATGAACTTTATTTTCTTCCATGTTGGAAACCCATAATTCACGGCGTCTTTCGTCGCATAACGCTTCTACAAAACCCGCCGCTCTGCTGCCCGGTACATTGAGGCGTTTTTCGAATATCAGATTGTCTCTCGATCGCCAAAAAACATCGATTCCATGCTGTCCAAGCAAAGGAACAAACAGGCGGCGTCCGTCGGGAGAAAAATAAGCGCTCTTGGGCATTATACCTGTAGGAAATTCGCGCAGCAGCGATGCAATGCCGTTTTCGTTTTCGAGTTTTATGCCGACGATTCCGTTTCTTACAGGAAGTAAATTACTGCGGTGTTCGATTGATGTGTAGCCGTCAGCGCTGAATCTCAGCATTCCATGTCCTGCAATACGGTAACTGCGGTGGCCGTTGGCTGACGAAACAGGTCTAATCAAAACATTATTATAATAAACATCCAAATTGGCAGGCGCAGATTTTAGCGTAAATGTTATCTGCGCAGACAATTGAAAAATAAAGATTGATAATATCAGAGAAAAACAAATTAACTTCTTCATACTTTATTATACATGCAGTTTATTTAATTAGCAATTCTTTTTGTCTGCGCCGTTCCTTGTCTCCCTTTGCGGTATATATAGGTTTCATAGAACGCGGATCCAAACCGGTATAGTACATTACGGTAGAAATTGTGCCGGGAGTCGGATAAAACTCCTGAGTTTGTTCGGGAGTAAAGCCGGTTTTTTTGCAGTACTTTGCAAGTTCTTCGGCTTCTTTAAGATCTGCGCCCGGATGAGCGGAAATAAAATACGGCAGTAAATATTGTTTTAACCCAAGTTTTTTATTTAATTGCGTAAAATCATTTTTGAATTTTTCATAGCATTCAATTGAACATTTTCCCATTGCATTAAGAACATTAACACTTACGTGTTCCGGGGCGGCTTTTAATTGCCCGCTTACATGATTTTTTACTATAGTTTCTAAGAATACGCTGCCGGTTTTTTTATCATATTGAATAAAATCGAATCTTATGCCGGAGCGGATAAAAACTTTTTTAATGCCCGGTATTTTTCGCAGGGCTTCCAGCGTTTTTAGATACTCGCTGTGATCGGCTTTTAATTTTGGACATGGAGCAGGGTAGAGACATTCGCGTTCTGTACAAAAGCCGCCGCTTTTTTGCCTATCGCATGCAGGGCGAAAAAAGTTTGCTGTAGGGCCGCCAACATCGTGAATATAACCTTTAAAATCTTTGTCTTTTATTAGTTTTTGCGCTTCGCGCATAAGGCTTTCCTTACTGCGTCCTGTAATTGCCCGTCCCTGATGGTTTGTAATGGCGCAAAAAGAACAGCCGCCGAAGCACCCGCGGCTGGAAATCAACGAAAACGAAACTTCTTTAAGCGCATTTATTCCTTCTTTGTACATCGGGTGAGCTTTTCGCGTAAACGGCAGTTCGTATAATTTATCCATTTCTTCTGTTGTAAGCGGTATAATAGGCGGATTTTGAATAACCCAGCGGTCTCCGTCATTTTCTTCGGCTAACGGTTTTGCTGTTAAAGGATCTGCGTTTTGTTTTTGCAGAATAAAGTGTTCTGCGTATGCGCGTAATGAACCTTCGTCTTTATCTTTTATTTTTTCGTAAGCGGGAAGCAAAACTGCTTCATTCCATTTTGCTATACTATCCCTGCCATGAACACGAATGTTTGTTCCTTTAACATTTTGAATACTGCTGATTGATTCACCGGCGGCAAGCCTTTGCGCAATTTGTAAAAGCGGCTTTTCTCCCATGCCGTAAACTAAAATATCAGCTTTAGAATCCAGCAGTATCGAACGGCGCACATTGTCCGACCAATAATCATAGTGCGCAAAACGCCTAAGACTCGCTTCGATTCCTCCGATGATTACAGCAATTCTTGATTGTCCGGTATCTTTGTAAGCGCGCCGTATTCCTTCGGTATAAACAAGAGTTGCTCTGTCCGGACGCAAACAGCTTTTTCCGCCGGGCGAATACGCGTCATCAGAACGTTTTCGTTTTGCGGCAGTGTAATGCGCAACCATAGAATCCATGTTTCCGGCTCCGACTAAAAAGCCAAGGCGGGGTCTTCCTAAAACAGTATAAGATGATGTGTCTTTCCAGTTTGGCTGGGGGATAATGCCAACACGAAAACCTTCGGCTTCCAGCGCGCGGCAGATAAGCGCTGTCGCAAAAGACGGGTGATCCACATAGGCGTCACCCGAAACAAAAATAAAGTCGCACTCTTTCCAGCCGCGCTTTTTTAGATCGTCTTTGCAGACAGGTAAAAAGTCAGCTTGCTGAAATTTATTCGACGCGGACAACTTCTTTAACCTGAGGTATTTCCTTTTTTAGATAATTTTCTATTCCCATTTTAAGTGTCATCTGGGACATTGGGCAATGACCACAGGCTCCGGTAAGACGTACAGAAACAACTCCGTCTGCGCTTACAGAGACAAATTCAACGTCACCGCCGTCAGCTTGTAATGAAGGACGCACATTTTCTAAAGCAGCCTTTACTTGTTCTTCCATGATAGACCTCTTTTAAGAAGGGATAATGTTCAAATCCCTCTAGTTACAGTATGGAGTTTACGCAGTAAACTCCCAAATAAAAATGCGCAGCATTTTTATTAACGGAGAGAGAGGGATTCGGGGTTCCAGTCGCAAACCTCGTGTTTGCTCCCTCCACCCCCGCCTGCGTGTTGCCGGCGCATCCGTGCGCCGATTTTTAACAAAGCAAGGCTTTCGCCTTGAAGTAATACAGCAACACTCCGGTTCAAATCCTCTCTATATCAATTTAAATAAAAAATTAGTGTAAACACTAATTTTTTATTTATCGGAGAGAGAGGGATTTGAACCCTCGGTACCTTTTGGGCACATACGCTTTCCAAGCGTACACCTTCGACCACTCGGACATCTCTCCTAGTATCAGATTCCATTCTATCATAAACCGGGAATCGTTACAATACTGTTTTTAACGTAAGCGTTTTAACGCTAGGCGTTCTAACGCCAGGCGTTAACGCCAAAATTCCCAGGCGAATAATAATGCCGAAAATACAAACGAAAAGACCATGGTAAATGTATAAAAGACCATGTTGGCTTTTGATGTTTCAATTTTTCGTTTGGCAAACATAAAGCCAATGCAAAACGGTACAAAAACTATGTATGCGATGTTAAGAATAAAATGCGGGATCAAAGATGTGTATGGCGAAAAAGACAATGCCCGTACAGCTAAAATAATATTATTGATGAACACTGCCGCCATGAAAGAATAAAGAATAATATTCAGTTTTTTTATCAGGTTAGACGGCAGTCTTTTTTTTCGGTTTTTAATAACGCCTATTATTGTTATTATTACAGCCGCTAAAATATATAAAAAGCATAATATAAAAATTATAATGCTTATATTGATAACTGCTGCCCTGCCTGCAGTTACAGGCAGTACATCAAAATATCCGACAGAAATGCGGGTAACTTTTCCTCTTTCAATGCTGCCTACAGTCTCAACGCCGATAAAATTTACAATATCAAGAAGCGGGTTTCCTCCTGTGTTTTTAAAAACAAACGGACTCACCTGAACAAATATGGCTCCTCCGATGTTTACTGTGTTTTCATCTACTGCCGAAGCCGGAAACATCATCGCTGCAGACATTATCAATTTGGTAAAACCTGTTGCAGGTCTCCTGGCCATTGTATACCAACCCGAAAACGAAAAGTTTCTGATATCTGGAAGTTCGCCGATATTTTCCTGCGGTACATATTCGCCGAACAACGCTTTTGTTAATCCATTGCATATTGCTGTTTCACTTGCCTGGTTCGTCATTATTACAACTGCAAAACGTTCTTTTGCAGAAAAGGTAAAAAGACTGGAAAAAGCGGCAGTATTACCGCCGTGACCCAAAGTATTTACTGCGGCGAAGTTTTCAAAAAAGCCGTGCGCTATACCGGGGAATCCGTCTATGAAGGAGTAACTCACAGAAAGCATCTTTTTTAAGGTATCGTTATTATTAAAAAGTTTGCTTGTTTCGATTTCTAAAGGCATGAGCGCTGATAAAAATTTTGCAGCATCGCTTACGGTGCCGATTGCGCTTCCCGCAGGATATAACCCAATGTATATTCTTTCGCCTCCCATTGGGGTTGGTCTGTCTCCTGTTATTACGTGCCCTTTAATCAACGAGCGTCTTTCTCTTATGTTTGGATTATCTTCCTGCAGAGGATGAATGCTGGTATCTGTCATGCCAAGAGGTTCAAAAATATTTTCATGAACATATTGATAAAACGGCATTCTCGAAATATGTTCAACAATAAAACCTGCAAGGGCTGTGCCGTAATTGGAATACGCAACGATTGTTCCCGGTTTGTATATTTGTCTGGGCTCATTTTCGCGTAACTGTCTTTCCAGAGTTGGAACGACTTTTGGAGAGCTATAAAACAGATTTATAACACTATCTTCCCATCCTGCATTATGGTGCATAAGGTTGTACATTGTTACAGGTGTTTCATATCTTAGTTTTCTAAGAAAGTTATTGGGCAAATATTGTCTTATATCCGCATTTAAGTCGATCTTTCCCTGTTCTGCAAGTTGCATGACGCTAGTCCACACAAGCAGCTTTGTTCCGGAACCCCATTCAAAAACGGAATCTGTTGCTACCTCTGTTTCATCCTGTACGGCGTAACCGTAAGCTTTGCTAAAGACTACTTCGCCGTTTTTGACAACCGCAATAGCCGCGCCTGCGGTTTTTGTGCCGATGTATTCTGCTGTATAATTGTCAATGAACTGTTCCAGTTCTGATATGGGAATACCAGACGGGGTTTCCGGCGCTGAATTAAGAAAATCTAAATCAGAAAGTCTTTGTCCGATGATAATGGGTTCCAAAGCCGCGGCAAACTGCACTGTTAAAATAGCAAAAATTGCGAGTAATATTCTTGTTTTCATTTTTGTTAATTCCTTGAGATTACAGTATGGAGTTTACGAGGGATTCGGGGTTCCAGTCGCAAACCTCGTGTTTGCTCCTTCCACCCCCGTCTTCGCATTGCCCAGCGCTTCCTGCGCTGGAAAATATCTAGCAAGGCTTTCGCCTTGCAATTATTAAAGCAATGCTGCGTTTCGAATCCCTCTCCCTCCTCACTTCGTTCGGAGAGAGAGGGATTCGAACCCTCGGAGCCCGTGAGGGCTCAACGGTTTTCGAGACCGCCCGATTCAACCGCTCTCGCATCTCTCCAAAAGAGCTATTGTCTTTAATTACAGTAGCTTTTTAAGGGTGTTATGTCAATCTATCTTTTATCAAGGATTATCTGCGAATTAGATTCGCCGCCGAGTCCCATCGAAAAATCGACGCTTGCAGCGGAAAAATCCATTAACATTTTATTTCTTTCTTCGTTAAGCAATAATTGTCCGTCGAAACCTTCGATAAAAGCACCTAAGGATGATTCTCGCAATGCAGGCAATGGATATGACATTGAACGGCTTACATAATATTCTCCAAAAGTCATTTCTTCGTCGTCTGCCATACTAAGACTTAACATCTGCCATATTGTGTCTTTTGACAGCCCCATCGCTTTTAATTGCGGCTGTTCTATGAAATCTACCAAAAATCTTTCCATATCCAGTCTCATAATTACATTAACTTCATATGAGACAATGTATTCAAATGTGAGATCAAATCTAAATGAAGAATTGGGAAGCATTTTTTCTGTATCACCGGAAATAGGTATTATAACACTTCCTTCCCATCTGCCCAATAACTCGTTCATTGATCTTGGAGGTGTCCAATTTGATGTGTCAGCCGCAGATAAACTCTGTGCCGCGCAGATCAAGATAACAACTGTAAAAAGTAAACTTCTTTTTATATTAATCATATAAACATAATAACACTTAAAATGTTTTTTGTCAATGTTATTGATTTACTCGTTAAATTGCCATGCATCAAGAACAAAGTTACCGTTTAGAATAAAATATATATCCTGAATACCGGTAATTGCTTTTGTTAATTCTAATTTAAAATTTGCTGATTCAGAGTTTCCGATTGTTAAATTTCCGATAACTTCGCTTTGCGGAAAGTTTCCGCTGTCAAACGGGGAGCCGGTTCGTATTTCGATAGAATTGTCAGCTCTCCGATCTGTTCCGCGCTGTGCGTACGCAGAAATTGTCATGCTTCTTGCGCCTGTGTTTCCAAAATCGGCGCCAACGATTCCAAGCCATGCTCCGTCTGCATTTGCTGACGCATTCTCTTTCTCAAAAGATATTCCTGCAGAAATTGCGCTTTTTGCTCCCAAGTGCCAAATGTACGGATTTAATCTTCCTGCCTGCTCAACGCCTCTTCGTGTTCCTGTTACAGATTCAAACTGACCGTTGTTCATTCTAATTGTATCAATATGCGTTACGCGATAACCTTTGCTTCGTATGCCCATTGCTTCTTCAAGAATCTGTGAATGATATGCTAAGTACCACTGTCCTTTAAATTGAAATATATCGTGATGGTTATTTCCCCAAAAGCCGAAAAACGTACCGGGGTTTCTGAATATTGTTCTTTCAAGCGTAAAAGGTCCCATTGGATTGTCGCCTGACATTATTGCGATTACAGCTCTGTCAATTCTCAGTCTGCTTCTTGCCTGATCTGTTACGCTCCAGTTTGTGCAATACGATAAAATATATTTTCCGTTTAATTTATTCATCGCAAGCGCTTCAAAAAAATAAGGCACATCAATTTTTACAGGATCGCCAGCGAGAGAAATCATATCGCTGTTTAGCTGAACAACGCGGGCAGAACCGGGATCAGCTTCTCTGCCTTGCGGAACACCGCCGCCAAAGTATAAATATGCTTTTCCGTCATCATCGATGAGAACTGCAGGATCAAATACCCACGGCACATCAGCGCAGTTAGGCGTCTGCCTTGAAACTAGCGCTCTTCCTATCGGATCTGTCCACGGACCCAAAGGAGAGTCGGCTGTTAAAACGCCCACTCCGTTTGCGTTATTCGAAAAATACAGGAAAAATTTATCCTGTCCGTTTATTTTTTTATAAGTTATAGCGGGAGCCCATGAACGCTGCGCCCATCTTGCTATTCCGTCATGACCTGCAGCTTTTATCGGTTCATGGTAAACCCAGTTTGCAAGGTCTGCGCTGGAAACAACTCTTAATGTATTTATATTATTGTAAGAATTAGTTTTGATATTTAAATTATGATCATATTCAAGTACATCGCCTGTCATATAAATATAAACACGATCGTTGTAGACCAGCACTGTAGGGTCAGCGCCGAATGTATGAGTCATAATCGGATTGCGGTCTGTCAGGGCTTTGTAAGCTTCGATTTTTACGGGTGTTTTGCTGCCGCTCAGCGCGGCGCATGTTGTTAAAACGGCAGCTGCCAAAAATAGAATTATTTTTTTAGAACCATTCATTTTTCTTGACATTTCTTTCTTTATGAAGCTGAGACGATTCGAACGTCCGACCTTCAGATCCGCAATCTGATGCTATATCCAGCTTAGCTACAGCTTCAATAAAATGTATGGAGTTTACAAAGTAAACCCAATCAAGTATGAAGTTTTACGCAGTAAAACTTCAAAATAAAAAAACGCCTTGCGTTTTTTTATTAACGGAGCAGGAGGGATTCGGGATTCCAGTCGCAAACCTCCTGTTTGCTCCTTCCACCCCCGTCTTCGTGTTGCCCGGCGCTTCCTGCACCGAATTAATTTATTGCAAGGCATTCGCCTTACAAACTTAAAGCAACACTACGTTTCGAATCCCTCGAACACATATATATTATGGAGTTTACGAAGTAAACTCCTAAACAAAAATGCGAAGCATTTTTGTTAACGGAGCAGGAGGGATTCGAACCCTCGGTACCCTTGCGGGGCACAACTCCTTAGCAGGGAGCCCGATTCGGCCTCTCTCGCACCGCTCCAAGGATGTTGGGGATCAATCCCCAGAAAAATTTCATGAAGTTTTACGCAGAAAACTTCCAAACAAAAATGCAAAGCATTTTTGTTAACGGAGCAGGTGGGATTCGGGATTCCAGTCGCAAACCTCCTGTTCGCTCCTTCCACCCCCGTCTTCGTGTTGCCCGGCGCATCCTGCGCCGAGTTATTTTATTGCAAGGCATTCGCCTTACAAACTTAAAGCAACACTACGTTTCGAATCCCACAGACACCTATATATGTATGGAGTTTACTGCGTAAACTCCCAAACGAAAAACACATTGTGTTTTTCGTAACGGAGCAGGTGGGATTCGAACCCACGGAACCTTGCGGCTCAACGGTTTTCAAGACCGCCTCCTTCAACCACTCGGACACCGCTCCCAGTATAGTATATGGAATTATATAGAAAAATCGAGCCTCTTGTCCAGTCTGTTGATAATAATGGTATCTAATCGAAGGGTCAAGTACCAAAAAAACCCCCGGTGACGGGGGTTTTTTGTTAAAACTGCTTTACATCCCTCTGGATGTCTGACGCACCTGACTGTCGTCAAAGCCGTCAATTATTTTTACTATATCCAGCCAGTGTTTTGCTTCGTTTTCTGACGTATATGGTCCCAGACGCACACGGTACAATGTTCTGCCTTCTATGACACGGGTTTCTATTATCGAAGTTAATCCCTTGGAAGCAAGCTTTTCTTTTGCATCTTCGGCTCTTACCATAGAACTAAATGCGCCGGTTTGTATCCAATAATCCTGAACTGTGCGGGTTGTGCCTGTTGCTCTGGGCGCAGGTCTTGCAGTGTTCTGATTAGCCGAAGCCGAAGGTCTTGCCGCCGCAGTAGTTGTCGGAGTGTTCTGAACAGCAGGCTGTCTTGCCGGCTCTGATGTTTCTGTAGGTTTTGGCGCAATCGTCGCTGTTGGTCTTTCGTCGGGTATTCCAACCCCATTTGAAGGTTCAAATACTATTTGGCTGCTTCTGTTGTCAGTTTCTGTATCCGGTTTTTCTCGTGTTTCATTTGTACTGTTTGTAATTGTATTTGCATTATTGTTATTTACTGTAAAAACAGGTTCCGACGGAGGTGCGGTAAAAACAGGCGGATTTACAGAAGCAGTAAAGTGTTCTGTTGGCTGTGTTCTGGATGTCAGCATAATTATCGCAACTGTAATGGTTAATAGCAAAAAAACACCGGCAGAAACTGCGACTAAAAGTAATTTTTTCTGTTCTTTTTCCATATTATTTAATCCTCTCTATCAATAATTTATCAATTTGGCTTTCTATGGACCTATTTGTTCTCAGCCCATGGTTCCCTATTCTATAAATTTCGGCTTTTTTTGACAAATAATGAGTATAGAAATCCTTCTGGCTGGCAAAACGGCGTTTTATTTCTTTAAAAGGAAGTTTATCCCGCCTTTTTGCTCTAAAAAATCGCGTTAAAAACGGGGCATATACAAGAATTATTAGATCCAGCCTTTCAAATACCGAAGATTTATGCAGAAGAGCCGCATTTATTACACAATGTCCGCTTTGAGCGGCAACCCATTCATCTGTCAGACGGTTAGCGGCAGGATGAACTATACTTTCCAGCGCAGCTAATTTTTCGGGGTTACCAAATACAACCTGCCCAAGAAGACGTCTGTTTATCGGGTTTTGCTGCTGCCATGTTTTGTCCAGTTTTTTTAGGTCATTGCCGAATCTGGCATTGATTGCCTCTTTTTCGAGCTCCAGCGCCTTATAACCCAGCTTGTCTACATCCAAAACAGGCAGACCGCGGGATTCCAATAGAGAAGCGGTATAGTTCTTTCCCGAACAATAGGTTCCGGTTAATCCTATTATCATATTTCTAAAACATCGGCATAAAATGTGGCGAAATTTTACCTTATATACTATAATTAAAGTAGAATATGTCAAAACAGATAATTATAACCGTAGCGTTAGTTTTAATGGCTCTCCTCTCGTTTTCTTTTGGGCTTATATCGTGCGGGTCCACAGGTAAGGCGCAAACTCAGGCACAGCAGCCTGCCGCTGCTCGTCCTGCCCCAAGTCCTGCGCAAAGCGCAGCTGCAGTTGTTCAGAGAGGGTTTATTTCGAACCTGCTTATTCCTGATATAACAGCGGATAGGGGGCTGCAGAAGGCGCTGGGCGAAAAGTCTAAAAATGTAATGACCGTTTGGTCGGTTTTAAAGGTAGCTAACGGAACTGTCAATATCTTACAGTCCGCTCAGGCGGCAGGAGGCGAAACGCTTTCTCCTATTAATAATATAATGGGCAAATTGTCCAATATGCTTTCGTTCTCATTTGGTCTGCTTTTATTCTGGAAAGTCCTTTTAATGATTTCGAGTTATATGGTTTTTCTTATTGTTATACCAATATGTGCTATTATCGCGATTGTTTTAATTTGGACATACAAGGACAGAAAAAGAGTTAATAAAATGGTTCTTTCGTATGTATTGATTGGCATTATAGCCGCATTTGCGATACCGGCGGCGCTTCATTTATCAACGCTTCTTGAGAAAAAACTGTTAATCTACAATGTAACCACTGTTACAGCTTCGATAGAAGCAAAGGGAAGAACAGCCGACACAATGGAAAGAAATGTCTCTGCGGCAAGAAGACAGGGGAACTCTGTCGCTAATTTTATCGTGAACGCAAGGAATCTGGGGAACGATTTATCAGAAGATATAACTAATTATTTTATACTTTTTATATTTGTCTATCTTATAACTCCGGTTATAGTTCTGCTGGTGATAATCTTCCTTGCCAGATATTTTATAAAGATGATTTTATCCCGGTAAAGGTTATATGGATTTTCAGGAAACTATTTATCTTCTTCCCGGTATACTTTTGGGTCTTACAGTGCATGAGTTTTGCCATGCTTACAGCGCCTTTAAACTGGGAGACAGTACTGCCCGCGATCAGGGCAGGCTTACATTAAATCCGATAGTGCATATCGATCTTATTGGTTTTGTATTTATTATTTTTGCAGGATTCGGCTGGGCTAAACCTGTTCAGTTTAATCCAGAAAACTTGAGTAATTATCGCAGGGATAAAGCGATTATTGCCGCCGCAGGCCCTCTTTCTAATCTTATTTTGGGTGTGCTGCTGACATTATCTTTAAGAGCGCTGATTGTTTATCATATAGAAAATGATATGAATATGAGCAATTCTTTTGGGCATCTTTATTATGTTTTATTTTATGCAGCTTCTATTAACTTTGGGCTGTTTATTTTTAACCTGCTTCCGATTCCGCCTCTGGATGGAAGCCATATTGCCTTTTCTGGTTTGGATCTTTCTCCGCAGATAGAAGAAAGAATCAGAACTTTTGGCATGCCGGTTTTATTTTTAATTATACTTATTCAAAGATTTGCAGATATTAACATCATTCCGATTGGGGACATGATTATTGCCATGATTAGATTTATTATGAATTTCGGCGGAATGGAAATTATTCCATAAGTTGAAGAGGTTCACACAGAGGCACAGCGGCACAAAGAGATCACGGAGAATAAAAAAAATGTCCATGGAATCCTCAATCGAGTTCTGCGAGAAATAAAAAAAGAGCCTGCGTTTGCAGGCTCTTAAATTTTAATTAATTACACATGGTTAAGAAGCAGAGGAAAGCTCCTTTATGGTTTCTAGATCAAGCCCTGTGGTTTTATGTATGAACTCATGTGTTGAACCTTCGGCAAGCATATTACGAGCGATAGCCTTTTTATTGTCAGATACAGCATTCTTACCGTTTGCGATTTCCGCATCCTTCTCAGCAACTACCACCTGCCACTTTTCCCGCTCACGTATTTCGCCTATCTCTATCGCGGTATGATAGTCTGAGTATTTATCCATCTCGTACATTCTGCGGCTTCGTATCCGAGCTTTCTCGTGCTCGTCTTGGCTTATTGTCTGCAGTAATTCTGCTGCCATACCTATTTCTCCCTTCTCCTTAATTATAGCATTAATGTTGCTCCTGTACACGGGGTCATCTGCGTATTTAAAGAATAATGACCACTTCTCAAAAGATGTCAGTTGTTCCACAGGCTTGGATAAAATCTCATTTAGTTTACTTAGCTCAACAATGACCATATTTATCTGGTCTGTAAGCTGTTCTCCGTCTGTTGTTCTCAGCGAAAACCTGTGTATAAAGTCAGAATGATCAGGAAATACTGTGTGTAACGAAAACGTTACTTGATAAGTCCTTACAAGGTTTCTGTACTTTACGCTTTTTGACTTTTGAGAAGAATGAAGGTCAGTAAGGTAATAAGTGTATTTATTAATAAAATTAAGCCTTAGTGCCCCTGTTTCTATTCTTTCTTCGCAGTGCATTTCGACATTGACCTGGTCTCTAGAAGCTTCGCTTTCCGTGCTCGTTGAGCGATCAGCATTTTCGACAGTACAGTTAACATCGAATCTTTCTGCTTTTTCCTCGGTGTCCATAACAGGAAGCTCATTGTTTCGCACTTCCACATTGAGGACTTTTTGTTCGATTACTGTCGAGATGATGTCGATGAGGACTTGTTTGGCGTTCGGGTGTGTTAGAAGCGCCTTGAAGATTCTGTCGTCTGATGGCGGCAGAAGTTCCTCGTCTTCTTTGATGAATGGGTGTTTTAAATCAGCCATATGATTCTCCTTGGGGGATTTCCCCAAAAAAGTACTTAATAAAGTACTTTTTAAAAAAGATAAAACCTTCAAAAGAAAGTTTTACATGTATATGGCGCGAGCGTGCACGGCGCATTAAAAAATTAGTAATTAATTGAGAAATTTTTATTAACTGTGACAAAGATCATGCGGGGAAGACTTTATCCACGGATTTTCGCAGATTAATACGGAGAAGATCTCACACAGAGACACGGAGGCACAGAGATCACGGAGAAGGAAATAAAATAATCTCTTCGAGCTTTTTTAAGTGGTTTTTGAGCCTTGTTTTTTTCTTTTTCAGGTATTATAGTACTAATATAGAGGGAATTATGGATATTGTCATTTTGGACAGTGCTCACAAACATGGAATAACTGAAGAAAATATCATCTATTGTTTATCGCATTTCAATAATGACATTATGTTAAATTATCCGCCGATAAAACGTTTGTTTGTTGGATTTGATAATTTAGGAAGAGCTTTGGAAATCATTGCGATTGAAGATGAAGAACAAGACCGTCTTGTGATCATTCATGCAATGAAATTAACCAAGCAGTATTACTTTCTTTTAGAAGGAGTATGATATGAATTATAATGAAATTGATGTTGATAAAATCACAAAGGAAGTGTCTACTGCTGTAGCGCAAGGGAATTACCGTAAAGCAACAAAAAAAGAGTCTATGGAAGTTCGTCTTGCCGCACTTGCTCTCCTTGTTAAAAATATGCAGGATGAAATGCACGACATTGTTCAAAATGAAAGAGAATTAGTACACGCTTGATATTTTTGACCTTATTCTTTAATTTATCTACAAATCCCTCACACAGAGGACACAGAGTTACACGGAGAAGAAAAAAAGCCTGACACTTCGAACCGTCGGTTCGGGAATTAATGTCAGGCTTCTTTACAACCTTCGAATCGTCAAACTAAAAGATTGCGATTCGTAAGGCTCTGCTTCTTTAGGCAAAATCTATCTTTTTTGTATTCTAACAAAACGTTCCTCTATATAGCCTTTTTGTCCCCTGTATTCGATAGGAATCCAAATAATATCATTTCTAGCTACTGCTTCACCAGTTATATTCACTACAATGCCTCTTGCTTTATTTGGAAACATTCTAACAAAATCACCATCATTATTAGAAGGGTTTGACTTAACATATGCCTTATTACTAGTTACTTTAGCCGTTACATTTTGCGTTGCGGCATTTTTTGTAGCTTCAATAAGAGATTCTCTCTGATTAGATGCTGACGAAGAGCTGTTAGATTCAGATACCATCGTAAAAGGAATTATACAAGCAAGTATTACAGCTATTGGCGCACCAATAATTGGACTTTTTTCTTCTGCTTTAAGTTGTTTGGCTTTTTCTCTCGCGGATAATGTTTTTATTATATACAAGATTGCAGCTCCTGCAAAAGGTATCAGGTATAAAATACTTGGAATTCCGCCGCCAGAATTTCTTTGAACCGTATGTATAATAAACAATACAACTGTACCATAAAAAATTATGGCAAAAGGGTATACAAACATTGATGTTTTATTTATCTCCCCGCGTGTTCTTTTCTTCTTAGTAGCAGCAGCATAGTTTTCATTGTGCATTAGCACTCGCAAGCTGAAGTAATGAGAATAGTAGTACCACAGAGCTGGTAAACCGCAGCAGGCAGCAAAAAATAACATCTTAAGAAAATTATTATTATCTAAAATGGGTTCGAGAGTATTTTGAAATACCACACTTAATATGACTATCAAAACAAGACCGATAGCTAATCCCATTATTGCCGACTGGATAACTCTACCGGCAGTTTTTAATTTAAATAACTGTGCAAATATGACATCAAAAATTACTGCAGCTAATGAGGGAATAATCAAAAAAAGCGCCACTGCTACCATAAACAAATTTCCCGTAGCTTTTGCCGCTACATCCACTTGTTTGTCAAGTACTTTTTGCTCTGCTTCCCGTCTTTCTTGATCTAATCGTTCTTGATACATTCTATCTTGATCATCACTCATAAAAATCTCCTCTTTACGCCGCTTTTAGCGGCGAATTAAATTGACGAACTTATAGTTCGACGGCTCCGCAACGCGCGCAACGCGGAGACAAAATCTCCTTATGTTAACTATTTGCAAGTTGTGCACATTGGCTGACAATATCAACAATATAATCACGTACTGCGGTATGACCAGCTTTGGAAAAATCCATATTTGCTGCTCTATCTCTGGCTGCTTGCTGCATTTTAGCAGTATTAGGTGAATATGCCGTATAATGAGAAGCGCCTGTTGCTTCGGCATGTGCGCGGCTTGCATCTGTTTTTGCAGATGCTTCCATCATCGCAAGCCCTATTCCGGCATTGGGATCTTTAGAACTGGCAACATTAATTTCTGCTATAAAACTTTTGGCAAAATTTAATAGATTCATCTCCATTCTAATATCAAACTGACCACCTTCCTGATACGAAGATTTTCCGCCGTCTTTCATCTCAATAGAAAATGAAGCCCATGCGGATGCCTGGCTTGCATCATCAGCTTCAATTGCGTCTATGCTTTTTATATCTTTGTAATAAAAGGATTCAATCTGCATATTCTTTTTATTCGGAGGCAATGGAATGACAGCCATCCTGCTATTAGTAAGAATCACAGTTGCATCCCAATATTTTGACCCAACAACCCGTGCCAATAAGTTTTTTGGAGGCTTTACAAAAATAACGCTTTCTCCATTTTCCAAATCTAAAGATGTTTCAACTTTAGTTCCTTCATAAAATTTTACCATTGCCATAAAAATCTCCTGTTTACGCCGCTTTTAGCGGCGAATTAAATTGACGAACTTATAGTTCGTCGGCTCCGCAACGCGGAGACAAAATCACCTTAAAAATTTATTTTCAAATCCATCACACAAAGACCTGTGTGAGATCTTCCTCCGTGAAACTCTGTGGTAAATTCTTATTTGTGTAACGGCGCCCTAATTTTGGCAAAAATAATCATCTAGTTTGGCAAAAATCGATTTTTAACCTTGTTATATACTGTTTTTCACTGTTTTAGCATGTTTTATGAAGAAATGATTAAAAAAAAGTTCCTCTTTAAAAAGTAACTGAAATTATATATGTAAACCTGTTTTAAGGAGAAAATATATGATTTACGGTTACATACGAGTCAGTACAGATAAGCAGACGGTCGAGAATCAGCGGTTTGAGATAAATAAATTTTGTAAGACTCAAAAATTAAAAATAGGAAATTGGATAGAAGAAAAAATTAGCGGTACAAAAGCGCCTGAAAAAAGGCTTCTAGGAAAACTGTTACAAACGGTCCAAAAAGATGATTTAATTATTTGCTCAGAACTCTCCAGACTTGGACGTTCTTTTTTTATGATTATGTCGATACTTTCCGGTTGCTTAGAGAAAGGTGTGAAGATATGGACTATTAAGGATGGTTACCGACTCGGAGATGATATACAATCAAAAGTACTGGCGTTTGCTTTTGGATTATCCGCAGAAATAGAGCGTAACTTAATATCACAAAGAACAAAAGAAGCTCTTGCGAGGTGTAAATCCGAAGGGATAAAACTCGGCCGCAAGTTTGGAAAACCTATAAATGTAAAACTTACTGGTCATGAAAAAGAAATAAGAAAGATGATAAGGGAAGGTAAAAACAATGTTGAAATAGGGCAGCGATTTGGAGTACATCGTCAGACGGTTAGGATTTTCCGCAGGGAACGCCTAACAAAATGGAAAGTTAAAAAATTATTCCAAACGGTGAAATAAAAAGACCTTTTG